>MDTD01082968.1_pt1 | contig 31462 bp, 24 predicted proteins | sample 811221 | NCBI WGS metagenome assembly MDTD01 (sample SAMN05326646, study PRJNA326480) | marine metagenome | isolation source: seawater | place: Pacific Ocean: South West | collected 2011
CAACGCCCGGCCCACGTCGGTCGTCTCCATCATGTGGCTTACGTTGATGCCTTGCTCAATCCATCGAGGCAGCGCTCGCCCGATGATCTCCATGTCGCCCATGTGGTTCGCGAACTCGGTCGGCTGGGCGTTCCCCATCACGACCCGGATGAATCGGCGGTTGGGGTGTTCGGCGCGCCAGCCTCGGATGCACTGGTCGAGCGCCGCCTTCGTCGCCGAATACGGCAGAAAGAAGGCGTTGTTGTCCTCGACCGTTCGCGAAGAGATGAATGCCATTGCGCCATCGGGGTCGAGGTGGTCGAGTGCGGCACCGGCAACCAGGTTGGCGCCGACGACATTGACGCGGAAGACGTCAACCCATCCGTCGGGATCAGTCTCGGCGAGTGGCTGAAGGAAACCGAAGCCGGCGACGTACACAACCAGATCGAGGCCGCCCATCCGCTCGGTCGCGGCGGTGACCATCGCTCGCACGGCCTCGGGTTCGGTGGCGTCGGCAGCGATCGCATTGCCAGCGCTCCAGCTGGCGACGAGCGCATCGAGCTTGTCTTGGCGGCGTGCAGAGATCGTGACGCTCGCACCGGCCTCGATCGCTGCCTGCCCGAGCGCGGCACCGATCCCGGCGGAAGCGCCGACGATCAGGACCCGTCGTCCGGTCAGTGCGTTGTCCATGTGGTCACTTTCCCGCTCGTTGCTGGACTGTGTCGGCCCATCGTTGCACCTGCTCGGCGACCCGATCCATCGTCAGCCCTTCTCCTGTAGCTCGCGCTTGAGGACCTTGCCGGCAGCGTTGCGTGGCAGTGCGTCGACGATGTCGACCCGTTCAGGTAACGCCTGCGTTCGAAGGCCGGCAGCGCGCAGGAACGCGCCGATGGACGCAAGGCCGGGTGTCGCGCCGTCGCTTGCGACGACGGCAGCGACGACGCGTTCGCCGGTGCGTTCGTCGGGAATCCCGAAGACCGCAACGTCAGCGACCTCGTCCGAACTGAACAGGAGATCCTCGACCTCTTTCGCGGAGATGTTCTCGCCGTTGCGGATGATGATGTCCTTGAGGCGGCCGGTGATGGTGACATAGCCGTCGTCGTCGACCACGCCGAGGTCGCCCGTTCGGAAGTAATCGTCGGCATCGAACGCATCGGCGTCGAGCGCAGGGTCGACATAGCCGAGCATCACCTGAGGACCCTTGGCCCGCAACTCCCCCTCGACGCCGGCTGGGCATCGGGTGCCATCGTCAGCGACGACGATCAGGTCGACGCCGGGGAGTGCCCGTCCCTCGGAGTTCGCCATCTTCTCGTCGGGGTCGTCGATATCGCCATTGGTAAGCACCGGTGCCTCGGTGAGACCCCAGCCAGAACAAACACCCACGCCACCGAGTTCGTCGACGACTCGACGGTGGAGCGCAGGTGGGATCGGGGCGCCGCCGCCCGGGCAGACCTTCAGCGACGGGAAGAGGGGGCCAGCCCCCTGCGCCGTGCGGCGATCTTGGGCAGCGAGGTACATCAGGTAGAAGGGTGTCCCGGTCCCTGCGTGCGTGCAGTCGTGCTCCGACAGGAAGTCGATCGTGGCTATCGGGTCGACCGTCTCGTCAAGCAGGTGGGTGCAACCGGTCTGCAACGCCATAAAGAGCAGCCCGATACCCCCGATATGGGGGAAGGGGAAGGTGAGGGAGTAGCGGTCGCCCGTCTGCACGTCGAGTCGTTGCCCCATGGCGAACGGGAACGCACCGACGGTGGTGTCGGTGTGTCGGGCGCCTTTCGGGTCGGCGGTGGTGCCTGAAGTGTAGGTCAGCCAGCGAACGTCGTCGTCGGCTGGAACTATCACCGGAGGCAGCGTTGTGGGATCACCGGTCGGGAACGAGCCGGGACCGACGGTCAACGTGCGGAGGTCGGGTACGTCGTGCGTGATCCGTTCAGCCATCGCTGCGAAGTCGAAGCCGCCGAAGTCTCCTGGCGTGATGAGGAGCGAGGTTCCGGCCTGAAGGCAGCAAAAGCGAACTTCGCGGTCGCGATAGATCGTGATGATCGGGTTCTGGACGGCACCGAGGTGGGCGAGCGCGCCGGCCAACACCACGGTGTCGACCCAGGTCGGGAGGATCCAGGAGACGATTTCACCGGGGCCGACGCCGACATCGCGAAGGCCGGCGGCCATCGAGGCGACACGGTCGCGATACTCGCCGTAGGTGCACTGGTCGCCCTGCCGGGCGAGAAGCATCGTCTGGTCGGGCCAGCGGCCTGCTGCGTAGTCGATGAGTTCGACGAGCGTCGAGGGGGGCGGGGTCACGCGTCCTCCGGTTCGGTGAGCGCGCCGTTGGCGCGCATGCTGGTCACGACAAGTCCGGCCTGGTCTCGCAGCATCGTCGCGTAATGCGCAACGGCGTCGTCAATCCGTCCGTCTTCGAGCGCTGCGGCGATGAGCGGCAGTCGCTGACGAGCGACAGCCGCCGCTCCCATCACTTCGTCGAAGAAGTTGCCGGGGACCAAGCCGACCAGGCCCCGGGCGACTGCGTCGAAACGAGGGGATCCGCCGAGAAGATGGAGGTGTCGGCGGGCGGTGATGATTGAATCGAAGAGTTCGTCGTTTGAGGTCGCACTTCCTGCTGCGCGGAACTCGACGATGAGCTGGTCGAGTTCGGCACGGCGCTCGACCGCCTTGGCGATGGCAAAGCCGTCAACGCGGGCGTAGAGCTCGTAGATGTCGGCGACGGCCTCGGCGGTCACTGGCTCGACGAACGCGCCACGGTGTGGTGCCATCGAGATCACGCCGGCATAGGCAAGGGCGATGAGTGCTTCGCGTACGGGGATGCGGCTGACGCCGAATCGGGCGGCGAGCTCGTCTTGGTTGAGTCGTTCACCGGCGGTGAGTTCGCCCTTCCAGATGAGACGGCGGACTTCAGCGGCGACTCGATCGCTGGTCGAGCTCCGATCGATCGGGGCGACGTCGCTCATTGGTGTCTCATGACGTCGTTGAGCACGGTTTCGAAGTTGACTTCCGGCTGGGGACCAGTATCGATCGTGAGGCGTTGCAATGTCGCCGGGGCGGGTGCGGGCGGTACGTAGTCCTCGCAAACCGGGAAGGGTCGCCCGAAGCCGACCGTGAGGAACGAACCGTCGGGGCTGAAGACGCGGGGAAATCCGACGGCGACCTCCGCCTCGCCGGTCTGGCCCGTGTCCGTTTGCAGAGCCAGATCGAATGCTTGGTCCCGGGCGGTCATGTCGAGCACGACAGCCCGGGCGCCGACCGGAATCGGTGTGCTGAGTCGGTACGTCGATCCGTTGAGTGCGAGCACCCAGGTGAGGTGCCCGTTGGCGAGAAACCAGGCCCAGCCAGCGTTCCAGTCGCCTTGCTCGGCGATGACGCCGCTCGCTGCGGACTTGAGGGGTGCAGCGAAGGTTGCGACCATGCGGAATCCGCCGAACCAAACTGGTGCCTGAACCTCATGGAGTTTGTCGCCTGGGGCGAGTTCATAGTGATTGCGAAATTGGAGCCACGGCGTGTGCATGTGGGAAATGCGGTGGTTCCCGTCGTCGATTGGCAGGACCTGATTTGCCATCGCAAGCGCATGCCAGCGTTGAACGAGATGGTCGAGTCGTTCGGGGTGGGCCTCGGCGAGGTCATGCACCTCGGCAAAGTCGGTGTCAGCGTGAAAGAGCAGCCACTGGTCGTCGTTGAAGTCTGCACTGCCCTCAACCAGGGAACGTTCGGCATGGGTTAGCTGGTTGACGTGGTTGGTCACGGCTTTCCAGCCATCGGCGTAGATGGCTCGGCTGCCCCAGCATTCGTAGTACTGCTCGCGACGAGTTGGTGCAGCATCGTTTTCGCGGAGGACCGAGGAGAACGAAATGCCGTCGAATGAAATTTGTTTGATCCCACCGACGTCGTCCGGCACATCGAGCCCTGCGAGTTCGAGCAGGGTGATCGGTACGTCGACGGCGTGAACGTAGTGATCGCGGATCGATCCGGCAGCGTCACCGAGCTCTGCCGGCCACGACACGATCAACGGATCGCGCACGCCACCCTCGAACGTGTAGCGCTTCCAACGCCGGAAGGGTGTGTTCCCGGCGAAAGCCCAACCCCATGGGTAGTGGCCAGATGAGCGGTGTCCGCCGAGGTCGTCGTAGTGCTCGAGCTCGAGTTCGATGTCGTCGGGGATGTCCGACACATAGTGTCGCAGTTGGTTCCAGGTGCCGTTCGGCCCTCCCTCGGCAGAGCAGCCGTTGTCGGAGATGACGGCCACAATCGTGTCGTCGCCCTGCCCGTTGGCCTCGATCTCGTCGAGCACGCGTCCGATGTGGTGATCGGCATGCGCCAGGAAACCGGCGTACACCTCCATCATTCGGGCATAAAGCCGTTGGCGATCGGAATCGATGTCGTTCCATGCCTCGACCCAGTCTGGCCGAGCGGAAAGTTCGGCGTCTGCTGGGACGATGCCCATCACCTTTTGTCGAGCGAATGTCCTTTCTCGCCATTCGTCCCAGCCCTCATCAAAGCGGCCGGCGAACCGGTCGATCCATTCCGCGGGAGCTTGGTGTGGAGCGTGGGGTGCAGCGGTCGCGTACCAGAGGAAGAATGGTCGGTCCGGCTGGTGGAGTTTCCACTGTCGGAGGCGGTGAATGGCCTCGTCGGCGAGATCAGCGTCGAGGTGGTAGCCGTCGTCGGGAGTGGCGGGAGGCTCAGTGTGCTGCTGATCACGGATGAGATTCGGTGTCCATTGGTTGGTCTCGCCGTTGAGGAAGCCGTAGTAGTGCTCGAAGCCAACGCCGGTCGGCCACATGTCGTACGGTCCGGTGGCGCGCTGGTCGCGCGCTGTGAGGTGCCATTTCCCGATTGCCGAGGTCGCGTAGCCATCGGCTTTGAGAATTTCGGCGATTGTCGCCGCATTGTCCGGGAAGGCACCGGTGTAGCCGGGAAAGTTGACGGGGAGATCGGGGAGCATTCCCATGCCCACTCGGTGGTGGTTGCGCCCGGTCAGCAGGCAGGCTCGCGTCGGTGAGCAGATCGCCGTGGTGTGAAAGTTTGTGAACCGGATACCTCGCTCCGCAATGCGGTCGAGATTCGGGGTTTCGAGATCTGACCCGAAGCAGCCGGCCTGTGCGAAGCCGAGATCATCAAGCACGATGACGACGATGTTTGGTGCGTTCTTCCGGTACGGGCGCGGTGCCCGATCGGAGACGGCGTCTTGCATGGAGAGTGCAGTCACGAGATCGACTCCATCTGGGCGAAGCGGTGCACGAGCGCATTGAGCGTCGACGCGCAGGTTGTGGCGCCACCGGGCGGTTCGGGCAGCCGAACAGGACCGTGTTCCGTGCTCGGCAGCAGCACGGTGGCATGGCCCGGGCAGGTTGTTTCGCCACGTTGGTTCTCGCCCCAGATTTCGAGGTCGACCGCAGGTCGATCGCCGTCGGCGAGGTAGCGCCGGGTGACGCGGCCCCGCATCCAGTGCGTGTCGCCCACATAGTTGAACCGTCGGAACTCGCAATCGAGCTTCCAGAGCCAGGCGTCGTCTCCCATCCAATCGGTGCAGAGATGGATCAGCCAGGTTTCGCGCATGCGGCCGTAGTCGTAGGTGGCGGGGCTGCCCGCCCGACGCGCCCACTCGGGATCCCAGTGCACCCGTTGATGGACGTCGGGGATGTTGAGGTCATCGGGTCGGAAGAAGCCGGGGATCCGGGCTCGCTGCTGATGAGCGAGGTCCAGCGACTTCACGCCATACAGACCCATGCCTACGCCGGAATGCCACACGACAATGTCAGTAATGCGAAGAGGCCCCTTCACGAGCGGCCCGAGTTCGTCGCCTTCCTCGACATCCTCCCAGTACCTCGGAGTCGGGCCTCGTCGGCGCTCGGCGGCTTCCGCCACGGCGGCGGCGATATTGGCGATCTGCTTGTCGGTGTACGGCTCGATGTCCACCCCGAAGTTCTTGCCGCGGTCACCCTTGTCCGCAACGGTCTTGCGGTCGGTGCGGATCATGAGCCGGAACTGGGCCGACAGCATGTGGTCGGGTGCGCCGAAGACCTCTGCGGTCCATTCGTGCACCGTGCGATCTGCGAAATCACTCCGTTTGTCGTGCACGCCGACGAGCGCGTTACGTCGTGTCACGCTCGTGTGGGGCCGGAGCGGAGCCCACCACTCCCGGAAACTGCCTGCGTAATACGCGTGAGCGCCCTTCAGAGGGTCGCCCTTCAGCAGAGCTTTCGTGTCGGGATCGAGGTGCGTGACTTCGTTCTCGCCGATCATTGTGTCGCCGCCGTTGAGGTGAGGCGGCGCGATCGGGCCGCCCCAGCGTGTGGTGGGGCCGTAGGTCGGGTCACACCACAATGGGTTGTCGTCACCGCACGCCTCGGCCACGTGACGGAACGCGTCAGTTCCTGGATCTCGATACCACGGAGGCTGCGGATGGGGTTGAGTGACACCGATGCGGGCCCGCAAGCGGGCGAGCGCGTAATCGGTGACGGCGCCTTTCATCGGATCTCCACCCTTCGTTCGGTGAGGTCAAAGTTGCGTAGACCCCCACCGTCGGCCATGTCGGCAAGCCAGTGCGGTTCAACCGGTGCGGCGTCTGGATCGATGTACAACGACCAGCTTCGTGGGCCGACCTGCTCGACGACGCAGCGGGGGTTAACAGACTGGGCCGTGTGAATGAAGCCGTCGAGCCAGTCCATCGGGCTCCGACAGACGCTGTCGTTGAGCCCTGCACCGCCGAGAAACTCGATGGTTCCGGTCCGCTCGTCGTAGACCTCCACTCGGTAGTCGACGTAGTCCTCAACGAGGAAAGGGTCGAGTTGCAACATCTTGGCAATCGTTGTCATGTCGTTCCCCTCGACGGCCAGTGCGTCACGGAGGCGTCGAACGACGGCAGGGGCGATGGCCGCTCGGTGCTGGGTAGCTATTTCGTCGAGAAGGTCGACCCCGATGTTTTCGTCGACTGAGAAATAGGCGGCCCGCATGAGGAGATGGATGTCGAGGGCGAACTCCTTTGCCTGGCGCACGAGCACTGGGTGCGCGAAATTCTCGAGTCGGAGATCAGGGATAATCGGACCGCTGTAGTCGTGCATACCGCCGTCCTCGAACGCGTCACCGAGCTCAAAGGCAAACGATGCCGCTGCCGACTCAGCGACGACGTCGAGGCTCGGCTCTCCTGCCCGTTTGCTCGGTTCATCGTCAACGAGTTCGACCCGCCAGCGGCAATGGTCGCCAGTGAACTCGTCAGGTTTAGGAGGCCGATGAACCGGCACCGCGCGAAGCTGTGGATTCGTGACAGCAAGGGTGGCATCGAAGGTCCGGTCCTCCATGTGGTGGCACATGTTGGTGACGAGCGCCGGGTCGTTACGAGAAATCTGTCGGAGGTAGTCGTGAGCTCCGCAGAACGGCAACCAAAACATGCCCAGGTTGTCGTCAACCAGCTCGAACCGGAAGTCGAGGAAGTGATGCGGCGCTCCGATGTCGAACTGAAAGCTTTTGAGTGCAGCCTCTGGCCCGTCGCCTCTGATACCGAGGTTCGCCTTATTTCGGGCGGTGTAGATGGGGCTAGCTCCCATCCACTCGCTATCGGCCTGGCGGATTGTGGCTTCTTGGCCAGCGTGAATTGCGACGTGCGGCATCAGCGCTCGGTCGTGGAACATTGACAGGATCATCCGTTCCCGGCAGAGCCGGGCGAGGGCCGATCGAGAAAGCCGCTCGAGCGTCCAGTCCGGATCAAATGGGCCTCGGTAGTCGTCGTCGGTCGTCACGAAGGGTCCTGCCAGTCGATTCGGTCGTCGCGGTGCGGCTGACGGCCGGTGCGCCACGGACAAAGCGGTGCGGCGGCGAGCAGGATGCGATGCCAGTCGGTGGCGAGCGCCCGCATTTCGGCCCGCCAGCTCAGCACCGCAGGATCCGAGACCTGAGCGTGTTCGCTGGCGGCCCAAGCGGCGTAGCCCTCGGGAAGAGCCCACAGCACGACGATTTCGTCCTCGTCGCGCATCGTGGTCCACCAAGCGCCGGCGAGCGTCCAGCCGTGCGGCTCATAGGCCTCGATGGCATGTGATCGCACCAACTCGAGCGCCTCGCCTGCAGTGCCCGGGGTGACCTTGATGATTTCGTGAGTGCAGACCTCGGCCCTAATTCCGGTGTTCAAGGAATCCTCGAGCGTGGGGCTCCAGGGGGCGGGAAGAAGGACGCGATCGAAGCCGCCGCGCCGGAACTCGGCCGCTTCCTTCCACCACCGTTCGAGCTTGGGATCCTGCAACCCCTGCCCGACGTTCTCGCTGGTCAGCGATCGAGCCAGCCCGTCGAGTCCCGCTTCTTCCCAGATATTACAGACCTGTGGCCACGGACCGGTGGTGCCGACGACAGCCCAGATGCCGAAGCACGATTGCCCGCGATCCTCTTGGGCCATCGGTGACCAGTTGGCCGCCATGTGATGCATGTAGTTCGCCCGGTGGGCACCGCGAATGTCTATGAACTCGTGGATGTAGGCGCGATCGTTGCTCATGCGACCTCCAGGGCGGCCCACAGTTGACGTTTGAGTTGGCGGAGTTGGTCGAGGGGCTGCCGTGCGATCGTCTCGGCGATGTCTTGCGCCCTCGCCTGGAGCTGGTCGGGTTCGACCACCTCGGAAAGGATTCCGAGCTGACGGGCGCGGTCCGCAGTGATGCGTTCATGTCGGCCGAGGTAGGCCATGCGGGCGATGGACTCCATCGGACTTTTCTTCAGCATGCCGATCGCTTCGAAGGCGGTGACCTGCCCGACCGACACATGTGGGTCAAGGAACTCGGCGTTGCTCGATGCGATGACGATGTCGGCGTCGGCAACGAAGTGGAGTCCGCCGCCGGCGCAGATTCCGTTGACTGCGGCGATCACCGGTTTTGTCACGCCGCAATGCCAGGCGGTGAGGCGCAGTTCTGTACGCTTCGTCTGACGAGAACTGGCCTTGAGTGCCTTCGGGTCTCGAGCCAGTTGGATGACATCAAGCCCGGTCTGGAAGGCGCGGCCATTGCCGGTGTTCACGATCACCGAGACGGTGTCGTCCGCATCGAGTTCGGCCCACGCGTGCTCGAGGTCGATGAACATCTGCGCGTCGATGGCATTCCCGGCATCCGGACGATCGAAGATCAGCCAGCCGACAGGGCCGTCGCGATGGATCTCGACCGTCATGTCGGATCCTCCTGGAGGATCTCCAACACATTGCCGTCGGGGTCGGTGAGCAAGGCGAAGGCGGCGCCTGGCCGATGCGGGGTCATCGGGGTGAGCACGGATGCGCCGGCGTCGATGGCCTGCTGCACCGTTGCCGCGACGTCGGCGACGTGGATGGCGGCATATCGGAATCCACGGGTGCTGCTCCATCCGTTGCCATCGGCGTCGTGGGGTGCCTCGGCCGGCTGGAAGATCTTGAGCATCGCCTGACCGTTGTGGAGGCGGTGCACCGTGCCCTGTGGGAACTTGAGTATGCGATCGAGCGTGAAGCCGAGTCCGCGCTCGTAAAAGCGGCTGAGGTTCTCCCCGTCGTGGGTCACGATGCCTGCCTCGAGGCCGTGCACGGTCATGCCAGCTCCTCGGCAAGACGGCGGCGGAGGACCTTGCCGACCTCGGAGCGGGGGAGCGCGGTCACGTGGTGGTAGGTAGTGGGCGCCTTGTAGGGAGCAAGGTTGGCTCGAACCGTTGTGTCGAGGATTTCGTCGTCGACGTCGCCGATAATCGCGGCTACGGGCACTTCGCCGAGTCGCTCGTCGGGTGCTGCGAAGACGGCGACATCGTCGACACCGGCGACCGAGCGGAGGACTTCTTCGACCTCATCAGGAAAGACCTTGTTGCCGCCGCGATTGATGAGATCGCCGGCCCGACCTTCGATCCAGACGAAGTCGGCGTCGTCGATTCGCGCCAAATCACCCGTCCGTACGAAACCATCCGTGGTCACTCGATCGTCGGCGAGATCGATCGCCGTGCTCGGCGGCCGAACGAGCAATTCGCCAACACCGTTGTCGTCGGGTTCGGAAATGCGGAGCTCGACGCCGGCATGGGCACGGCCTACGGCCCCGATCCGATCTGGATGCGCTTTGGCGTCGGCGGCAGTCCAGCCGATGACCTCGCCGATCTCGGCTTGCCCGTAGCCGTTGAGCACGAACGTTTCGAAGCGATCGGTAAATCGCTGAGCCTGGAATGGGGAGAGGGGAGCGGTGATCGAGCGGACGTAGCGGAGTGGATGAAGTGAGGTGATCGACGTGTCGTCGTTCAACATGGCCATCGCTGCAGGAGGAAGTACCGTCGAGCGAATCTCATGGCGCTGCACGAGTTCGGCGAACGTTGAGGTCTCGAAGTGATCCATCAGGACCAGTGGTGCGCCGGCTCGCAGTCCGAACAGGGCGTTGTACATGCCGGCGTTAAGCGCCATGGAGACCGGGATCAGGTTCGGGCTCGGAGGGCGGGAACGGACTACCGGCGCAGCTCGAAGCGGAGCGAGCACCCGGTCGATGAGTTCGAGGTAGGCGTCGTGGGAATGGAGAATTGGCTTCGGTTCTCCCGTCGTACCCGAGGTCCACAGCACGAAGGCGGCGTCGGGCGCCAATAGATCAGCGGTTCGGGCCGTCGCCTTCTCGATCGCTGCCTCGGGCTGGCGGGGGTTGATCGGCACATAGACAGCTCCCGCTCGCCAGCAGCCGAACATCGCAATCAGCGCATCGATCCCGTCGGCCACGACGGGGATCGGCGACCCGTTGGCGACGTCGAGCGTGGCCGCGTAACGCTCGACCCGTTCGACCATTTCGGCCTTGGTGAAGGACGACGCAACGGTATGGACCAGTGGATCGTCATCCGCGAACGGATGGTCGAGCAGCAGGTCCAGCAAGCTCACGACAGTGGTTTCCAGTTCGGATCGCGCTTCTCGGCAAAGGCCATCGGCCCCTCGTTCTGATCAGGGTGACCCCACATCGACACCAGATGCTGGGCGCCAGCCCTGCAGGCATCGGTGAGCCCGTGTTCGAGGGCGCCCCACAGCGCCTTCTTCGTTGCAGCCATGGCCGCAGGACTGTTCTTCGCGATGGTCTCGCCGAGTTCCTGCGCTCGTTCGCGAAGTCGTTCGGGAGGGTCGACGATCTCGGAGATCATGCCCAACTCGAGCGCCCGTTCAGCATCCATGCGTTCGTACTTGCCCATGAACGCCATGCGCATGACCGCCTCGACCGGCATCTTCTTCATCAACCCGATCGCTTCGATGGCGACTACCTGGCCCACCGAGACGTGCGGGTCGAAAAACTGGGCGTCGCTCGCTGCGATCACGATGTCGGCGTCGGCAACCCAGTGGAAGCCGCCGCCACAACAGATGCCGTTGACGGCTGTAATGACCGGCTTCCATACGTCTTGGTGCCAGGACGTGAAGTGGACGTCGAACTCCTCCATCGACTGGCGGTAGCGCTCCATGCCCACGCCATCGGTAGCGAGTTCGCCGACATCGACACCGGTCTGGAAGTCGTGACCTTCGCCGGTGTGCACGATCACGCGGACGGCCGGATCCTCGTTGAGTTCGGTCCATGCCTCGGAGAACTCGTCTCGCATGGCGTTGTTCATCGCGTTGCGCACGTCGGGTCGGTTGTTGATCAGCCAGCCGACCGGCCCGTGTCGCTCGATGATCAGGTGCTGGTAGCTCATCGGGGGGTCTCCTTCCAGGCGATGCCGTGGTAGGGATCGGGCTCGCGGGGCAGGCCGAGGACCTGCTCGCCGAGGACGTTCTTGTTGACCTCGGTGGTGCCACCTTCGATCGTGTTGGCTCGGCTTCGGATCATGCCCTTGGTCGCATAGGGCATGGCGTCGAGCCAGTCGCCCTCCCAGGCGATCGCCTCCATGCCGGAGAGCTCGCAGGCTGCGAGCTGGAGTTGCTGGTTGAGGCGGCCCTGGTGGACCTTGCCGATCGAGGCGGCGGGGCCGGGTGTGCCGCCTGCCTTGACCGTGGCCCTCACTCGGGCGTTGGTCGATTGGCGAATGTGTTCCTCGGCATGGAGCCGCATGAGATGATCACGGGTCACGGGATGATCGATGCCGAGTTCCCGATAGGTCGCAAGGAGGCGGTCGGCGCCGGATCCGCCGATGCGGTCGACGCCGCCGGACCCGGAGCCGGCGACCATCTGCCGCTCGCCGGCAAGGGTTGCGCCGGCGACCCGCCAGCCATCGTGGACCTGCCCGACGAGATTGAAGGCCGGCACGCGCACCTCGTCGAGCCACACTTCGTTGAAGTCGACTTCGCCCCCCATGTGGCGGAGCTCGCGTACGTCGACGCCGGGAGCACGGAGGTCAATGAGAAAGTACGAGATTCCCCTTCGCTTAGGGGCATCAGGATCGGTGCGAGCCAGACAGATCGCGAACTCGCTGTGGTGCGCCCACGTCGACCAGACTTTCTGGCCGCTGAGGACCCATTCATCACCGTCGAGTTCGGCCTTCATCGAGAGCGATGCGAGGTCAGATCCAGCACCGGGTTCGGAAAAGAGCTGGCACCAGCGCTCTTCGTTGCGGACGATCGGCGGCAAGAAGCGGAGACGTTGTTCTTCGGTACCGAACGCGAACAATGGCGGCGCCGCATTGTGGAGTCCGAGGGGGTTGAGGCGTCCGAGGTTGAGTGGCCCGATCACGTCCTCGATGGCTTTGGCCTGTTTGACGGTGAGATCGAGGCCGCCGTACGCCACTGGCCAGGTTGCGACGGCCATGCCCGAGTCGGCGAAGGTCGGGTACCAGGCTTCGTAATCCGACCGTGGCCGTACAGCACGAATAGCGGCTCGACCGCCGGCGGAGGCAGCGCGCCAGGCCTCGGGAACGTTGGCCGTGACCCACGCGTGTGTGGCGGCACGAATCGTGTCGTGATCGTCGGTTCGGCTGACCCCCAAACGCATCTTGTATACATTATGCGATATGGGTGACCCGATAAAATCGTATCCAGCAGCGATCGACGGCCTTGTCGTCGAGCACGACGGTGGGGTGCTGGCAGTCCGCTTCGATCGGCCCGATCGACGCAATGCCTTGACCGACGACATGGTGCTCGGTCTGATCGACATCGTCGACGCTGCCTCGTCGGACGAGTCCGTTCGGGTGATCCACATCACCGGCACCGGCGAGCACTTCTGTTCCGGCTTCGATCTCTCGTTGCGAGGCGGCGGCGGTGAAAAGCCACGCACAGGCGCCACCCAGCGGCAGATGCGTTGGCACATCAATCGCCTCGTGCCGACGATGCAGCAGTGTCAGACGCCGATCGTCGCCTCGGTCAAGGGGTGGGCGATAGGCCTTGGATTGAACATCGCCCTTGCGAGTGATTTCGTCGTGGCAGCTGACGACGCTCGACTCTGGGCGCCCTTCGTCGACGCTGCATTCACCCCTGACTCGGGTGGGTCATGGCTCATCCCTCGCCTCGTCGGCATCGCTCGAGCCAAAGAGATGATCCTGCTCGGGAGGAAGGTGTCGGGCAAGGACGCGAGCGACTGGGGCCTAGTACACAGCGCAGTGCCAGACTCTGAACTCGATGAGGCCGTCGCAGCACTCCTTGTAGAACTGGCCGATCGGCCCACCGTCGCTCTGGGCCTCGCCAAGCAACTGATTCACAGCGCCCCCACGTCGGAGTTGGAGTCACACCTCGCCCAGGAAGGACTTGCACTCGAACTGTCGAGCCGATCCGAGGACTTTCACGAGAACAGTCGTGCGCGGCGAGAGAGCCGGGGCCCCGACTTCACTGGCCGCTGAAGCGGGCCGACCTAGAACGCAGAGCAGCCCGGCCATCGGTCTCTGCAACCGACAGCCGGGCCGCTTCAGCCCTCAAAATCCGGCGGCTAGCGAGGCGATGGACGGAAGTCGTTGCGACCAGTAATACAGACTGGGTCGCCGTTGGATCGCTCGTAAGGGATCGGCTGCGTGCACGGGAAGCTGAAGTCAAGCGTCTGAATGACGTTGGGCATTGAACCCTTGCCCTCTTCGATGCTCGCCGGGATCATCGCGCTGTGGTCGACTGGGCCGAGGGCGTTCATCGCCGCCACGATGTCATCGCGAGTCGGGTTGTCTCCGGCGTCATAGATCCCGCGGGCGGCAGTGCGGACGATGTTGCAAACCGAAACCGACATGCCGTACGACGAGTCCCCCGGGTCGTTCCATGAATGAAGGGCGCCGACCGTGTTGTTCTCGTTGTAGAGCGCAGCGCACATCTCCTGCAGAGCGGTCGGCTGGTAGCCCTCGGAGCGGTACAGGCCGGTGTCTCGGAAGTCGATGATGATCGCTCCGTCGTACAGATCGCCTGATGTTGGGCTGTTTGCGATCTGGCCGGAGACGAGCTCGCTCGCCTGACTGTTGAAGTCGCTGGCGAAGAACTGAACATCGCCGGGCTGGAATCCCTGGTTGACCATCTCGTCGATGTAGCCGGGCGCCGTCAAAATGCCCATCACGTTGAAGAAGGCGGTGATCTCAGCGTTGCGCATGTTGGTGACGGACTCTGGCACACCTTCGGTGCAGATCGTGCTGCCACCACAACCAATGACGTCGAACACGACTTCGAGCCCGGCGTCACGCAGCACGTTCACGAGGTGCTCCTCGACGTCTTCGGGCTGCCCCGCCGTGTCGGGCGCCGCCACCCCAATGACGTCGTCGGTGGTCAACAGACCGGAGGCCAGCAGGTCCTGTGCCGCGAACCGAAGGTTCTCAGAGTTGGTGTTCGAGAGGCTGAAGAGCCTTCCACCCGAGCGCTCCATGAATTCGTCGGACTGGCCTTGGGTGGAGATGAACATTGTCTCGTTCTCCTCGACGATGCACAGCGTGGCGGAGCCCTGGAAGCCGGAGCTGTTGAGAATGAAGACGGCGTTGAAGTCGTCAGTGGCCTGAAGGCAGGCAGCGTTGCGCTCCTCCTGCGTGGTTGGACCAAACAACGACACCTCGATCGTCTCGAGGGAGAGCATGCGGCCTCGGATGCCACCGCACTCTTCGTTGATGTGGTCGACGTACACCCTGAACATCTCGTTCATGTCGCCGACCGGAATGCCAAAGCCGATGTTGACGGCGTCCTCAAGGCGCGACTTGATGTGCACGATCGAGATCTCGTCGGCCCCGATGCCGTCGTCGGTGTCGACACGATCCGCAGCGGCGTCGTGAGCGACGCAGTAGCTGTCGAGTTGGGTGAACGGGTGGTCGCCGCGATCGAAGCCGGCCTGGAAGTCGGCAAAGACTCCCCCGCGAGGATCGACGTAGATGTTCGGCTCGTCACCGTCGGTGGCCTCGCCACTATCGCCGTCGCCAGCGGCGTCGTCGGTGGCGGCATCTTCGGAACCCGAGTCGTCACTGCTGTCTTCGGCAGTGTCGTCGCTACCGGCGGTTGCACCGCTGTCTTCGCCGGCGTCGTCGGTTACCTCGCCACCGCATGCTGTCGCCAGCAGTACTAGGCCGAGTAGGACGGCGAGCCACGCTCGCACCTCGAACATATGCATGAGAACCCCCTCAGGTCATGGGCCGGTTGCACCCGGTTCGACACAACTGTGGTCGGGACGGTGGTGTTACACAAGTCACAACAGTTTTGATCTGAGTCTCGAAGCCCAGGCATGATGGCGGAGCCGGGGGTAAACGATGACGGATGGCTACACGGAGGATGCCGCTGCGCTAGCGGCTGCCGTTTTGGATGAAGAGGCCAAGCGTCAGGCCGAGCAGGCCGAGCGCGAGGCCGGTGTTGTGCTTCCTGATGATCTTCTTCCCGGCGTCGGGGATGAACCGATGTCGCTGCGCGAAGCCTTCGCCGTCGGAGGCAAAGGGATGGCAGTACTGCTACTCCTGCTCAACCTTGTAGACGAATTGCCGCGCACGATCCGTGTGCTGGCACCCGACATCCAGCGCAGCCTGGGGATATCAGACACGGTCCTGTTTGGTGTCCTCGGTTTCGGCGGTGTTGCGCTTGTGCTTGGCACCGTGCCGATGGCTGCACTCGCTGACCGGATCCGCCGAGTCGCGCTCATTCCGATCATGTCCGGGTTCTGGGCGGTGGCGACGTTTCTCTCCGGCTTGGTGGTCAATCCGTTCCAGCTGTTCTGGGCGACCGCAGCCACTGGCCTCGGGCAGGCTTACCGCATCCCGGTGTCGAACTCGCTGATCACCGACACCTATCCGATCCAGGCGAGGTCCCGGATCTTTGCATTCGAAGGGGTCGGCCGACCGATCGGCCAGCTGCTCGGGCCGCTACTCGTCGGCGGCATCGCCGTGTCGATCGGCGGTGACGACGCATGGCGGTACGCCTTCTTCATCCTCGCCGTGCCGCCGGTGTTGCTCGGCCTCACTGCGCTGCGTCTGCGGGAGCCAGAACGCGGTCGTTTTGAACAGGACGCAGTCTTGAGTGGTGAAGACGCACTCGACGTCGACGAACTAGAGCCGTCAATGAGCACGGCGTTCGCTCGGCTACGGAAGATTCGGACGTTCTACGCGCTTGCGACCGGTATCGGTGTCGTCGGGTTCGCCCTGATCGTGGTGCCCGGACAGTTCAACCTTTTGCTTGACCGCAAGTACGGGCTGGACGCACTCGAGCGAGGCATTGTCGAGTCGCTGATCTGGCTCGGATCACTTGTCTCAATCCCGATTGCAGGCAGGGTGTTCGGGCGCAAGTTCCGTGAGGATCCCGATTCGGTAGTGCGCATCATGGGCACCCTGATCATGGCGGCGGGTCTGCTCTACCTGGTCGTGCTTCCGATCAAGACGCTAGGCCTGCTGATACTTGGTCTTGCGCTTGCCCAGGCGCTGATCTCCGCCGCGCTGGTTGCCGCGCCGATGATCATCGCGGCGGTTTCGCCGTACCGGATCCGAACCCAGGCATTCGCGCTCTTGCCTGTTTTCATCTTCTTGATGGGCGGCTTCTTCGGCGGTCTCCTGGGTGGACAGATTTCTGATGTCTACAGCAATCGCACGGCCATGTTGATCCTTGGCCCGCCTGGCGCGTTGCTCGGAGGCTGGCTGATCCGGCGCGGTGCCCATCACATCCGGCGTGACATCTCGCTTTCCGTCGAGGAACTTCTCGAAGAGCAGGAGGAGGCCCGAAAGATCGTGGCCGGCGACGATGAGGTCCCGGCGCTACAGGTTCGCAACCTCGACTTCAGCTATGGCCCGGTCCAGGTGCTGTTCGATGTGTCCTTCGACGTGGCACCGGGCGAAGTCGTCGCACTGCTAGGCACGAACGGGGCTGGCAAGTCCACCCTGCTCCGGGCGATCTCAGGTCTCGGGATTCCTGACCGAGGCGTGGTCAGACTCAACGGCCGAACGATCACCTACGCAGAGGCCGAGACCCGCTTCCGGGTGGGGATCGTGCAACTCCGCGGCGGGGCAGGGACCTTCCCTGGCCTCTCTATCGGTGACAACCTGCGGGCTTCGCTACTTGGGATAGAACTCGAGCCGGACGAGATTGAACGCCGGGTCGGTGTGGCTGTCGAGAGGTTCCCAGCGTTGCAAGGCCGGCTCAACGAGAATGCCGAATCGCTTTCTGGCGGCCAGCAGCAGATGCTTGCGCTCGCGATGGCTCTTATCCAGGAGCCCGAAATCTTGCTGATCGACGAGCTGAGCCTCGGCCTCGCTCCGGTGATCGTCCAGGAATTGCTCGGGGTGATCGAACAACTCAAGGCCGATGGGCAGGCGATGGTGATCGTCGAGCAGTCGCTCAACGTCGCGCTTGCATTCGCCGACCGGGCGGTATTCATGGAGAAGGGTCAAGTCCGTTTCTCCGGCCCGGCTCAAGAACTCGCCGAGCGAGGCGATCTCGCCCGGGCCGTCTTCCTCGGAGGTGAGGGCGGATGATCGAGCTGCTCGGGATCGAGATCAGCCAGCAGGCCCTGCTGATCGGCATCGTCACCGGTCTGGCCTACTCCGCGTTCGCAGCCGGGTTCGTGCTGATCTATCGGTCGACCGGGGTGTTGAACTTCGCGCACGGAGAGATGGGGGCATTCGGACTCGCCGTGTTCGTGCTTCTTATCGCGAACTACGGACTGAACTGGTGGCTCGCCTTCGTGCTCGCCATCGCCTCATGTGCCGCAGCCGGCGCAGTTGCAGAACTAATTGTCGTTCGTCGGCTGTTTGATTCACCGCGCTTGGTGCTTTTGATTGCGACGATCGGCATCGGTCAGATCTTGCTTGTTGCCCGCACCCTCTGGATCCCCGACATCACCACCGGCGGACCTGTCCCTACAGCGTTCACCACCCTCTGGGAACCCACCAACGATCTCCGCCTTCAAGCGCGCGAGATCACCGTGCTCCTCGTCGTGCCAGCGATCGTCGCCGCTCTTGGGCTCTTCCTCACTCGGACTCGCTTCGGTCTCGCAGTCCGAGCGTCGGCCAGCAACCCCGACACTGCCCGCGTCTTCGGTACATCGCCCCGTCGGGTCTCCACGATCGTGTGGGCGATCTCTGGTGCATTCGCTGCGACCACTGCGATCCTTATCGCCCCTTTCAGCGGTGTGCAGGCGGCTCTCGTCGACGACACCGGACAGACGCTCGCCGAGGTGCTCCTGCTTCGAGTCTTGATCGTCTCGTTGCTGGCGCGCATGCGGTCAATCCCGGGTGTGCTGGTATCGGGCATCGGAGTTGGCGTAATCGAGACGATCGTCAAGGGCAACGTCGCGACCACCAACCAGACCATCGTTGACGTATTCATGCTCATCGCTGTTCTTGTCGTCGTGTTGTGGCTCGCGCGGTCTCAGCGCGAAGCGGGCGGATGGACACTCTCGCCCAGGGCGAAGCCAATTCCAGACCGTCTCCGCACTGTGTTCTGGGTCCGCAATCTCAATCGCATCGGCTTCGCAGCGCTGTTTGGGGCGCTCGCCGTGCTCCCAGTGTTCGCCACCACTAGTGCTGGGTTGTTCACTTGGTCGGTCATCTTGATCTGGGCCATGGTCGCCCTTTCGATGACAATTCTTACTGGTTGGTCCGGTCAGTTGTCGCTCGGTCAGTTTGCGTTCGTGGGCGTCGGTGGCATGAGCACGTTGGCTTTCACCAAAGGTCACGACCTTCCAGTGCCGTTCGATCTGTTTGACATCTCGGTCACCCTGCCCTGGGGTGCGGCGATTGCGCTGGCCACATGCATCGGGGTGCTCGCCGCTGTGCTCGTGGGACTCCCTGCGCTGAGGGTGCGAGGGCTGTTCTTGGCCGTTGTCACCCTCGCCTTCGCCGTCGCCGCCGCTCGCTGGTTGCTGGTGCAGGATGCCTTTACCGGCGGGACCTCGGTGCCTCGGCCGGTCACGCCGCCAGATGTCCTGGGCATCGACTTCGGTGAGAGTCGGCGGGCGATGTACTACCTCTGTCTCGTCTCGCTGGCTGTGATGGCGTGGCTCGCCTCGCGGATCCGGGCCACCGGCGTTGGTCGGACTTTCATTGCCATTCGGGACAACGAGGAGATGGCAGCCGCATCGACGGTCTCGCCGACGTTGGTCAAGCTGTCGGCCTTCGCTGTGTCGGGCGGCATGGCGGCGTTTGCCGGCGGCCTTTTCGTCACGGTCTCCCCAAGCCTCGACCCCAAGCGAAACTTCGCCGCTGCGGAGTCGTTGCAGGCGATCGTGGTTGCAATCATTGGTGGACTCGGCTCGGTCGCCGGTCCGATACTCGGGGCGCTGTGGGTTCGCGGCATCCCCGAGATCGCCCCGGATGGCCTTCGCGATCTCCAAAACCTCCTCACGAGCAATATCGGGTTGCTCGTTTTGCTCGTCTACTTTCCAGGTGGCCTGTTGCAGATCTTGTATGCCGCTCGTGATGGCCTCCTTCAGCGAGCCGAGGCTCGTCTGCCGGAAGCGACCGCGACCGCTCCCGTGGCGGCAGTTGCCAAGCCAGCGCCGAGCAGCGGCAGCCGCGCTCCTGTAGTCGGTGATGCGCCGGCGCTGAGCACCGAGGACATCGAAGTCCGGTTCGGCGGCAACGTTGCGGTCAACCGTGTGTCGTTTGAGGTCCGTCAAGGCGAGCTCGTTGGTCTCATCGGCACCAACGGTGCGGGCAAGTCGACTCTGCTCAACGCCGTAAGCGGCTTTGTGCCCTCAACCGGTTCGGTCTTCGTGAACGGTATCGATGTCACTAACATGGCGGCGGCCAAGCGACATGAGGTCGGGCTTGGACGCGGCTTTCAGGCTGCCCGCCTCTATCCCGAACTCTCGGTGAGGGAGTCCCTCCAAGTCGCGCTTGAAGCTCGCAAACGCTCGCTGTTGATCCCGTCGATGCTCGGCCTACCGCCGTCGCCAGCTCGGGAGCGTCGCAAATCCACCGAGGCCGACGAGATTATTGACTACCTCGGGCTTGGTCGCTACGCCGATCAGGCCATAGGCAACCTTTCGACCGGTACCCGCCGCATCGTGGAGCTTGGCAGTCTGCTCGCCGTTGACGCCTCGGTGCTCCTTCTCGATGAGCCCACTGGCGGTGTCGCCCAGCGAGAGACCGAGGCCTTCGGCCCGTTGATCAAGCGCATCCAGCAGGAGCTTGATGCTGCCGTGGTCGTTATCGAACATGACATGCCCCTCGTCATGAGCATCAGCGATCGGGTGTACTGCCTTGAGAGCGGCATCGTGATTGCAGAGGGCACCCCCGATGAGGTTCGCGAGAATGACGCAGTGATCTCTAGCTACCTTGGGACCGACGAGCGGGCCATCCAGCGCTCCGACAGCTAGCGATGGTCGGTCGAATTTGAATTGACCGGAAAAGAGGTGTGCGCCGGTCTCAACCATCGATCAAGCCTGCGACCCATCAGTAAGCGGGGGGTAGGTGGCAGCCGGCCGTCGTGGGAAGCATTGCGCCCGTTCATTGCCGGAGATGCAGCGGTGGAGGATTCAGTGATGGTCTTTGCCTTCGGTTGCTCAGGGCGAACCACTTCGGGCGCGACTCGATGGCTGAACTCGTCATGACATCGATCAACTGTGCGGCACAAAGGCCGGTAGAGATCGTCAGCCGCGCCGGCTTTGGATCCGGAGTTCACCCGGATCGAGGGGCCACCCCGTGGCCTCGTCGACCACGGTGGCCTGAACCGATGCCCGACTCTCGCGAAAGGCGAGCTCAAGTGGAGGACGCTCGCGTTCGGGCCAGAAGTGGTCCTCGCCGTAGCGCCACATGGCGATCAGTACATCGCTCGCGGCCCGGCCCTTCTCGGTGAGGACATACTCGTGTCGCACCGGGTGCTGCTGGTACTCGACCTTCTCCATCAACCCCTCATCGACGAGTCGGGTGAGCCTCGATGAGAGGGTGGCCCGGCTGACGTCGAGGTTCTTCTGGAAGTCCTCGAACCGCTGCACCCCGAAGAGCGCGTCCCGGAGGATGATCGGTGTCCACCAGTCGCCGAACAGGTCGGCGACGCGGGCGATGGGGCAAGGGTCGGCGTCGAAACGGGTGCGCCTCACACCTTCTCCAGCCGAGCCCGCACGTGCTTGTGGTGCGGGGTACCGGCGAACCAGTCGCGGTCGTCGACCGACGTCAGTTCGTTGAGGTAGACCCCGAGGTCGGTGTCGGCGTCGGCACCCGGCCATGACAGGCCCTGGCCGTTCGGTAGCGACACCATGCCCGGCAGCATCGAGTCAGAGATTTCGACATTGCTGATCGCCTCGCCCGCCTTGGTGACGATGCGGATCTTGGCGCCGTGCTCGACGTCGAGCGTGGCGGCGTCGTCGGGATGAAGACGAAGGCCGGTGGTCGGGTGCTTTCGGCGCCATTCGGGATCGCGCATCGCCGTGTTGGCGGTCGATGACCGGCGCTCGCCGGCCGCAAGGATGAAGGGATACTCGTCGTTGGTCACCCGAGGGTCCTCGTCGGCGAGCGATCGGAACTCCTCGACAAGCTCGTCGACGATCAGATTGATCTTCTTGTCGTCGTAACGCATGCGATCCCAGGTGGCCTCGTACGAGTCGCTCGAGAAGGCAACACCGCTCGGGTTGTCGAGGATTGCGTTGAACAAGTCGTTGCCGCTCGCATAGCCGGCCCGAGCAGCGGACTCGGGGTTGCTGGTCACGAAGGTCTGTGAGAGGCCCCAGATCGCTGCGGCGGATTCCATGCCCTCAGGCAGGGCCGGACCGAGCGTCTCGTACAACACGACCGGGAGGTATCGGCCGAGGTCAGGGCTTGCTGCGATGACCGACAGGAAGGCATCTGCGTAGGCGTCGAGTCCCTGGGTTGCGGCGGCGTACAGCGGAGCGAGGTCGTCGTCGTTGTAGACCCCCAGTTCGCGGCAGAGGCGGCGGTGGATCTCGGGCTCGGGCAGAACGCCGTCGATCGGATCGACGATCGGCGGCCGCAGATGGAAGAAGTTCTCCGGAAACTCGAAGGTGAAGAAGGTGGCTTCCGCCTTCTCGTACTGGGTGCTGGTCGGCAGGACGTAGTCCGCACACTCGGCGGTTTCGGTCATGACGACGTCGATCACCACCGAGAACTCGAGCGCCTCGAAGGCCTCACGCCAGCGCTTGGTGTCGGCTAGCGAGTGCACCGGATTCGACGATTCGACGAACGCCGCGCGCAGCCGGTCGGGGTGGGTGGTGAGGATCTCATCGGGGATGCCGTTGCACGGCATCAGGCCGCCGAGGATGCGGTGGTTGCCGACCGGCGTGCGACGATCGCCACCGCCACCTCCGCCTGCGAGTTTCCCGAACGCCGTGTGGAGGTTCATGCCACCCTTCACCCCGAAGTTGCCGGTGAGGATGAAGATCAGCTTCTCGAGATAGCTGTTGAGGGTCGAGTGGGGGGCCATCTGGATGCCGAGATCCTCGAAGATCGCGCAGCTCTCGGCCTGAGCCATCGTCATGGCGGCGTGGCGGATCTGGTCGAGGGGCACGCCGGCCTTGTCGGCCCACTCGTCGAGGTCGACGATGGCGAGCATCGCCTCGAGTTCGTCGAGACGGTTGGCCCGCTCGGCGAGGTACGTGCGGTCGGCGAGATCTTCGGTAACGAGAATCTTGAGCATCGCGCCGAGAAGCCAGGCGTCACCGCCGGGACGGACCCGCAAGTGGATGTCGGCGATCTCGGCCGACTCGGTGACGCGGGGGTCGATGATGATGAGCGTGCGGTCGGGATCGTTCGCCATCTCCTTGATGACGGTGCGAGCCCGAGGGATGCCGTGCGAGTGCCAGGGATTCTTGCCGAGGAACACGCCGCAGGCGGTGTGCTCCATGTCGGGGGTGGTGTGGCACGACATTGCGCCAAAGAGTTGTCCGTCGACCCAGAACTCGCCGGTTTTCTCCTGGGCGAGCGCATTCGAGGAGTACTTCATGCTGAGGGCCTTACGGGTGGCTCCGGAGTAGCCGCCGGGCAGATGGTTGCCCTGGCCGCCGCCGCCGTAATAGAAGATCGTCTCACCGCCGTGCTCGTCGCGGACCTTCGCCAGGCCGGCGGCGACTTCGCGAATCGCCGTGTCCCAGTCGACCTCCTCAAAGGTGCCGTCGTCACGTCGCCGCATCGGGCTTGTGAGCCGGTGTGGATTGTTCTGATAGTGGTCGAGGCGGAGTGCCTTCTCGCAGGTGTAGCCCTGACTGACCGGGTTGTTCTTGTCGCCTCGGACGCGGGCGAACGTGCGCCCATCGTCGGCGAGTTTGATCTCGACACCGCAGTTGATGCTGCAGAGGTTGCAGGCTGTGTGGTGCCACACGGCCTCGGTGCCGCTCGAGACGGTTGTCGGGATCTGCTCGCTGCTCGTCATGGGTCTCGTCTAGCGCATCCGGATAGTGGGTTCAACAAATGAACGCACTGGAGTGGCGTCAGGGTCGCTGCCTCCTGCGCTCACCGTCACCGGTCCGGCCCGTCATCTCTGAGGCCTGACTGCGCGCCGGCCGCTTCGAACCCACCGGCACGGGCTTGTCCGTCGATCATGGAGCGGTTTGTTACGGGGCGGTGAACTCGACCCTCGAGGGAATTGACAAGAGCGTCGTTTCACGTAGCCTCAGGCTTGCATTCGATCCTGGGAGGGGGACCTCATGCAACGCCGACTCTGGCAACTTCTCGCTGTCCTACTCGCCTTCACTCTCGTCGCCGCTGCGTGCGGTGACGACGACGAGACATCGAGCTCGTCGTCCGACGCAGAGAGCTCGTCGTCCGACGCAGAGAGCTCGTCGTCTGACGCTGAGAGCTCAGAGTCCGACTCTGGCTGTGAGCGCAGCGGGAGTGCCGCTAACCCGATCAAGCCGGACGACACCACCAGCGACGTCGATGCGAGCGACGTGACCGCTGCGTTCGTGTACCTGACCGATCCGGGGGACGCAGGCTGGACCTGGGCTCACCACCGCGGTGCCGAGCAGGCTGCTGAGGCGACTGGAGCGAACTTGCTGACGGTCGAAAACATTCCTGAGGGCAGCCCCGAATTCGAGCAGTCGGTTCGAGACTTCATCGCTGACGGTGCTGACGCTGTGTTTGCGACTTCCTTCGGCTACATGGACGCAATGGAAGCTCTGTCGGCTGAGTTCCCCGACGTCGATTTCTTCCACGCGACTGGCTACCTCAGCAACGACTCCAACTTCGGCAATTACTTCGGCCGGATCTACCAGGCTCGCTATCTCACCGGCCTTACCGCCGGCGCAGCGACGGAGACCAACGAGATCGGCTACGTGGCTGCGTTCCCCATTCCTGAGGTGATCCGCGGCATCAACGCCTTCACCCTCGGTGTCCGCGAGGTCAACCCGGACGCCACCGTCACCGTCAACTGGACCAGCACCTGGTTCGACCCGGCCGTTGAGGGCGAGGCTGCGCAGGCCCTCCTCGATGGTGGTGCCGACGTCATCGCAATGCACCAGGACTCCACCGCCGCCGGTGAGCGCGCCGAGGCAGCATGCGCCCGTTGGATCTCCTACAACTCCGACATGAGCGAGTTCGCCCCGAACGCCTACCTGTCGTCGGCCATCTGGAACTGGGGCCACTACTACGCCCTGGCCATCGAATCGGTGGCTGATGGATCGTTCGCTGGTGGTGGCACCTGGCCCGGCATGGAGACCGGCATGGTGCAGATCGGTTCGCTGGCGGACGACGTGTCGCAGGACATCCGCGACCTCATCGATCAGCGAAGCCAGGAAATGATCAGTGGAAGCTTTGACCCGTTCACCGGCCCGATCAACGATCAGGACGGCAACGAGATCATCGCCGCCGGGGTGACCCCGCCTGACTTCGCTGATGATGGCCTGTTCCTTCTCGGCATGAGCGTCTTCGTTGAAGGCGTGGTCGGTTCGGCCGAAGGGTGATCCACCCTGCCGTCGAACTCGACGGCATCTGGAAACGGTTTCCCGGCGTTGTTGCCAATGCCGGGGCGGGCCTCACGGTTCGCCCCGGCACGGTGCACGCTGTGCTTGGTGAGAACGGCGCCGGGAAGACCACGCTGATGAATTGCCTGGCGGGCGTCTACCGCCCGGATGAAGGCCATATCCGACTCGACGGCCAGGAGATGCGGTTCTCGGCGCCATCGGATGCCCTTTCTGCAGGCATCGGGATGGTGCATCAAGAGTTCCGTCTCGTACCCACGTTCACGGTCGCCGAGAACGTCGTGCTGGGTGCAGCCCCGACATTCATCGACACGTCGCAGATTGAGCAGCAGGTTGGTGCGCTGGCCGACCGCTTCGGTTTCGAAGCCGAGCCGGACCGTCCAGTGTGGCAACTCTCGATGGGGGAGCGGCAGCGAGTCGAGATTCTGAAAGCGCTTTGGCGGGACGCTCGAGTCCTCATTCTCGACGAGCCCACTGCGGTCCTGACGCCACAGGAAGCGGTCGAACTCGGCGAGGTTCTGCGGCGCATGGTGGAAGATGGCCGCTCCGTAATCTTCATCTCGCACAAGCTCGATGAGGTTGTCTCCTTCTGCGACGAAGCGACAGTTCTGCGCGGCGGGGAGACTGTGGCGGCGTCGATTCCAGTCGCTGACGTTGATGCAGCTGAGCTTGCCCGGCTCATGGTCGGCGATACCAAGGTCGAAGGGGTTCCGATTGCCGTGGCCATGCCCGGCGATCCTGCGCTGGTCATCAAGAACCTCTCGGTCCGTGATGCTCGAGGCCTGTTGGCCGTCGATGGCGTATCGCTCGAGGTCCGTTCCGGCGAGATTGTCGGGATCGCTGGTGTGGCCGGCAACGGTCAGCGGGCGCTCACCGACGCCGTAGCCGGTCTCGAGTCGGTGGAGAGCGGCACGGTCACCGTGATGCAAGCTGACGTGACCGATGCGCCACCGCAGCAGCGCTTTGCTGCCGGGCTCGCCTACGTGCCGGAGGACAGACTCGGCGTGGGTCTCGCCCCAAAGCTTCCCGTCACCGAGAACGCTGTGATGCGGGAGTACCGAAAGCTCCGTCGGGGTCCCATCCTCAACTGGGCGTCCGCCCGAAGTTTCATGGAACGCATCGTGAAGGAATTCGAGGTGAAGATCGGAAAGCGCGAGGCCCCGCTGGCAGGGCTCTCTGGCGGCAATCTGCAGCGCCTGCTGCTGGGACGCGAACTCTCAGGAAAGCCCGATGTCGTCGTCGCATCCCAACCAACAAGGGGTCTTGATGTTGCCGGCGTTGGGGCGATCCAGCGCCTTCTCGTACAGCAGCGCGACGAGGGCACGGGGGTTCTCCTGGTGTCTGAAGATCTTGACGAACTGCTCGCATTGGCCGACCGCATTCTCGTCATGAACGAAGGCCGGATCGTCGGCGAATTTGATGCGCGGGAAGCGACCCGCATCGAGATCGGAGAAGCGATGATGGGTTCGGCGGCAGGAGCCAACACGTGAAACGTCTCGTGCTTCGCCGTCGAGAAGAAGTCCTTCGTGGCGGCCAACCGCTCGCGTTCTTCGTCGGACTGCTTTTTGCGCTCGTTGTCGGTGCTGTTCTGCTCACGGTCTCTGGCGACCCAGTGTTCGACACCTATCAACGCATGTGGGACCGAAGCTTCGGCACCGCCGACACCCTGTCGGCAACCATCAACCGGGCGGTACCCCTGGCGCTCGCCGGCCTTGCGGTGTCGATCGCGGCCACCATGGGGCTCTGGAACATCGGTGCCGAGGGCCAGATCATGTTCGGTGCGACGGCGGCGACCCTGGTCGGCCGAATCGGGGCTGATTGGCCGAGTCCGGTCCTGATCACTGCGATGCTGATCGGAGCCGCGATCGGTGGTGCGTTGTGGGCGCTCGGACCGGGATTGGCAAAAGCCGAGATCGGTGTCAGCGAGATCATCACGACACTCATGCTCAACGAGGTCGCCGTTCGGCTCATCGTGTACCTGCAAACCGGTCCCTGGAAAGACCCTGATGGTTTCGGCTTCCCCCAGATCACCGCCAAGCCGGAAGGTTCGCAGCTGGGCATCATCTGGGAACGCTCGCACCTCGGCGTCCTCTTGGCCTTGGTCGTGATCGCCGGTTTCGCCTGGTTTGTGAATCGAAGTGTGTGGGGCTACGAGCTTCGGATCGCTGGCGCGTCGGTCAAGACGGCCGCCTACGCCGGAATCTCAATGCGTAAGAAGGTGCTCGGCGTGATGCTCCTGTCGGGGGCAGTCGCCGGGTTTGCCGGTGGCATTGAACTCGCTGGCACGGCCGCCCGTCTCAACGAGAACATCTCGAACGGGTTCGGCTTCGCCGGCATCATCGTCGCTGCGCTCGCCCTGATGAGGCCGTCGGGCGTTGCCCTCGTCGCGGTGTTCTTCGGCGCTGTCCAAGTCGGCGGCCAGTCGATTCAGACCCTCGGGATCTCGCCGGCGGTAGCCGGAATTCTCCAGGCGCTCATTCTCTTCGGAGCCATCGGGGCCGCCGTGCTCTCCACTCATCAAGTGGTGGTTGCTGAGCGAAAGATGGTGGCGACATGATCCAGCAGCTCGCCGCCCTCGACATCAGCGAGGCCGCGTTCCTCGGACTGGTCGTGGCCACGGTCCAGTTCGCCACCTTGCTGTACCTGGCTGCACTCGGTGAGGCCATCGCGGAGCGATCAGGGGTTCTGAACCTCGGCGTCGAGGGGATGATGGCGGTCGGCGCCGTTTGCGGCTACATCGGTGCCGTCAGTACCGGTTCGCCATGGCTCGGGTTGCTCGCTGGCGCGTTCGCTGGAGCCTGCGCTGCAGGCGTCCATGCGATTTTTGCTGTGGGTTTGGGCGCTGATCAGGTGGTGAGTGGTCTGGCCCTCACCATTCTTGGGCTGGGGATGGCCAACTTCATTGGTGACGGCTACACCGACGACACCCGCCGCTCGCAGTTTGCTGATGTCGACATTCCGGTCCTGAGCGACATCCCCTGGGTCGGTGAAACCGTGCTTTCGGCAACACCGGTCACCTATCTCGCCGTTGCGCTGGGGATCGGAACATGGTTCGTCATGAATCGGACCGGTGTCGGACTCGGTCTTCGTGCCGTGGGCGAGAGCGCATCGACAGCCGATGCGGCAGGCCATTCGGTCCTGGGTACACGGGCAGTGGCGGTGCTGGTTGGCGGAGCATTCGCTGGCCTCTCCGGGGCGTATCTCACGACGACGGCGATTGTCGGCGCGTGGAGCGAGGGCCTCACGGCAGGTCGCGGCTGGATTGCTGTTGCGCTCGTCATCTTCGGAGCGTGGCGTGCGGGCCGTGTCGCCACGGGAGCAGTGCTGTTCGGATTCACACTCGCCCTGCAGACCCGCCTGCAACCGTTTGGCGTCGATTTCTCTCCGATCTTGTTGTCGATGTTCCCGTACATCCTCACGGTGATCGTGTTGATCATCATTTCGATCCGTGCACGCCATCAGCCATCGCCGGCGCCCGCCGGTCTCGGTATTGCGTATCGACGCGAGGAGCGCTGAACCGACTCCCGAACTCGCGCTTGAGGCCTCAGGCCTGCCGGCATCCCGTCGATGGAAGCGGGTGTCGGGGACGAACCGGTTGATCCATCAGATATCGACCTCGAAGCCCACCGACGGACTGAATGTCCCGGAAGCGCTCGTAACCGACCTGATCCTGCGGCACTGCCTGCTTGCAGGAAAGACGAACGTCCACCGCCGGCGCCGTTCTTTGGGTCCGCCCTCCTCGCTGGTCGAACGGGCTGCGCAGGAACTGCGGGGGAAGAAAGAGGGGATGCCCTCGGCTACCGAGGTGCAGCGAGCGAGGTGAAGGCTTAGGCGTCGAGCGCCTTGTGGCGGGCCTCTTCGGCGCTGACCACCGGCGGTTCGGTCGACCAGGGGAAGTTGATCCACTGGTCGGTTCGCTTCCAGACGTACTCGCACTTCACCAGCGAGTGCGACTTTTCGTAGAGCACGGCGGAACGCACCTCACCGACCCGCTCGGCGCAGTGGTCGTAGACCATCTTCAGGGTGTGGCCGGTGTCGGCAACGTCGTCAGCAATGAGGATCTTGGCGCCGTCCATGTCGACGAAGTCGACGTACGGCGGAAGCATGACCGGAACCGGAAGTCGCTCGTCGACGCCGGTGTAGTACTCGCAGTTCATGACGTAGATGTTCTTGACCGACATGGCGTAGCCGAGGGAGCCGGCGACGAGCAGCCCGCCGCGGGCGATGGCGAGAATCATCTCGGGCCGGTAGCCGTCGTCGGCGACCTGCTGGGCCAGTTCTCGCACGGCGTTGCCGTACATCGAGTAGTCGAGAATCTCGCGCTCGTTGCTCATCTCCGAGACCATAGCGGGCGCGCGTCGTGACATGATCAGGGCTCATGAGCTCTGACGACCCGATCCACGACGTCCTCGACCGCTGGCACCAGCACCTCAAAGGTCAGCTGCCTGGAGGTCTCGACGCGCTCCTCCACGAGGACTGTATTTTCTTGTCGCCGGTGGTGTTCTCCCCGCAGCGAGGCCGGGAGATCTCGAAGCTGTACCTGTCGGCGGCAGCGAACGTTTTGCCCGGCGACGAGGCCGCTTCGACGCCGGCGACGAACGACGACGAGCACGGCAAGTTCCGCTACACGAAGAAGATCGCCCAGGGCCACCACGCCATGCTCGAGTTCGAGACGATGGTCGGTGAGGTCTCGGTCAACGGGGTCGACATCATCACCTGCGACGACGAGGGTTGGATCACCGAGTTCAAGGTGATGATGCGTCCGTACAAGGCCCTCGACGCGGTGCGTGAGCAGATGGCGGCGATGATGGAGAAGCTCGCAGCAGGTTGACCCGGGCGGCCAACGGCCGGTCGTGCCCTTCGCCGTGTGCATTCATGCGAGGATCACGCCATGCCCGTTCTTCGTGCCATGCAAGGCGACATCACGACGCTCGATGTCGACGTGATCGTGAATGCGGCGAACACGTCGCTCCTCGGTGGGGGTGGCATCGACGGGGCGATCCATCGGGCTGCAGGGCCACAGCTTCTGGAGTTTTGTCGGACGCTCGGCGGCTGCGAGACAGGTCACGCGAAGACGACGCCCGGCTTTGACCTGCCCGCCCGTTGGGTGGTCCACACGGTCGGCCCTGTCTGGGGTGGCGGCGCTGCGGGCGAACCTGAACAGTTGGCGTCGTGCTACCGGGAGTCGCTCGCTCGAGCCGATGAGGTCGAGGCGGCCACGATTGTGTTCCCTGCGATCTCGACCGGCATCTATGGCTATCCAGCCGATCTGGCTGCGGCCATCGCCGTCGATGCCGTCCGAGCCGCCACGACCCGCGTCGACGAGATCATCTTCATCTGCTTCAACGAAGCGACGCTGTCGATCTACCGGGACCTGCTCGCGTAGGCTTCGCGCCGCGCACCGCCCCGGACGATGGAGCAGCGACGGTGACCGAACGACACATCCGTGACTTCTCGCTGGACTTCTTCTCGCTCTCGGGCAAGAAGGCGATCGTGACCGGCGGCAACCGAGGCCTGGGCCAGGCGTACGCCGTCGCCATGGCAAAGGCCGGCGCCGACCTGTACATCCCGACCGTCGCCGACGACGACGGCACCACCAACGAACTGATCGAAGCCGAAGGCCGCCGTTGTGAGATCGTCACCGCTGACCTCACCGTCACCGGAACCCCTGCCGAGGTCGTGAAGGGTTGTGTCGACACGCTCGGCGGGGTCGACATCGTCGTGAACAACGCCGGCATCGGGATCAATGTCGAGGACGTTCGGGAGTTCGATCGCAGCCGGTGGGATCCGATGGTGGCAGTGAATCTCACGGCCGCGTTCGAGATGAGCCACGCCGTTTCGTCGATCTTCATCGAGCAGAGCAGCGGCAAGATCATCAATGTCTGCTCGATGTTTTCGTTCCTCGGTGGGCAACGCTCGCCGGCCTATGCCGCCACGAAGCACGGGATCGCCGGCCTGACCAAGGCCTACGCCGACGAACTCGGCCCGTTCGGCGTCCAGGTCAACGGCATTGCGCCCGGCTACTTCGCCACCGAACTCACCGCCGAGACCCGCAAGGACCCCGACTACAACAAGGCCGTGCTGGATCACATCCCCGCCGGCGAGTGGGGTCAGGTCCAAGACCTCATGGGCGCCTGCGTGTTTCTCGCGTCGGCGGCGTCGACCTATGTGAACGGCCACGTGCTCGCCGTCGACGGCGGCTACCTCGTCCGCTGACCACCCTTCCTTCCCTTCATTCCTCCCCAGGAGTCCGCCATGACCCTCACCCGTGAAGCGATCGTCGACGGCCTGATCGGCCTGCTCGGCGCCGACAA
>MDTD01006756.1_pt1 | contig 31460 bp, 27 predicted proteins | sample 811221 | NCBI WGS metagenome assembly MDTD01 (sample SAMN05326646, study PRJNA326480) | marine metagenome | isolation source: seawater | place: Pacific Ocean: South West | collected 2011
AAGGGTTGCGCTCGTTGCGGGACTTAACCCAACATCTCACGACACGAGCTGACGACAGCCATGCACCACCTGCACACAGGCCACAAGGGAACCGACATCTCTGCCGGCGTCCTGTGCATGTCAAACCCAGGTAAGGTTCTTCGCGTTGCATCGAATTAATCCACATGCTCCGCCGCTTGTGCGGGCCCCCGTCAATTCCTTTGAGTTTTAGCCTTGCGGCCGTACTCCCCAGGCGGGGTACTTAATGCGTTAGCTACGGCACGGATCCCAAGGAAGGAAACCCACACCTAGTACCCACCGTTTACGGCGTGGACTACCAGGGTATCTAATCCTGTTCGCTCCCCACGCTTTCGCTCCTCAGCGTCAGTTACTGCCCAGAGACCCGCCTTCGCCACCGGTGTTCCTCCTGATATCTGCGCATTCCACCGCTACACCAGGAATTCCAGTCTCCCCTGCAGTACTCCAGTCTGCCCGTATCGCCCGCACGCCCACAGTTAAGCTGTGAGTTTTCACGAACAACGCGACAAACCACCTACGAGCTCTTTACGCCCAGTAATTCCGGACAACGCTCGCACCCTACGTATTACCGCGGCTGCTGGCACGTAGTTGGCCGGTGCTTCTTCTCCAGGTACCGTCACTTGCGCTTCGTCCCTGGCGAAAGAGGTTTACAACCCGAAGGCCGTCATCCCTCACGCGGCGTCGCTGCATCAGGCTTGCGCCCATTGTGCAATATTCCCCACTGCTGCCTCCCGTAGGAGTCTGGGCCGTATCTCAGTCCCAGTGTGGCCGGACACCCTCTCAGGCCGGCTACCCGTCGTCGCCTTGGTAGGCCATCACCCCACCAACAAGCTGATAGGCCGCGGGCCCATCCCACACCGCAAAAGCTTTCCACCCCAGACCATGCAGTCCGGAGTCCTATTCGGTATTAGACCCAGTTTCCCAGGCTTATCCCAAAGTGCAGGGCAGATCACCCACGTGTTACTCACCCGTTCGCCACTCGAGTACCCCCGAAGGGGCCTTTCCGTTCGACTTGCATGTGTTAAGCACGCCGCCAGCGTTCGTCCTGAGCCAGGATCAAACTCTCCAAACAAAAACCCCCGGACAAACCGGGCAGAATCCGAATCAGAAAAATCTGACCAAGCAACCAGAAAAATCTGGCATCAAAAAAACATCCACCCCTAAACGGGAAAAAGAGGTGAACAAAAACAACAAACAAAAACCACCAAACACACTATTGAGTTCTCAAACAACACACCCAACCGACCGCGCAAGAAGGCCGCGGCGAAAAGCCGCGATCTCTCGTGCGGGCAGATGAGAACTTCCACCGAAGTGGTCATCCTCCTGGGAGTCGGCCGCGCTCCCCGGGTTTTGGCCCGTGTCGCGGCGACTCCGATAAGTTACGTCAGGGCTAACGCCGAGTCAAATCGCCTGCTAGGGCGTGTCTTTCGACCCGGAATCCCAGCGTCTGCCCAGACCTCAGGCGGACGAGAGCGCCCCAAGGGTCGCTCCGACGGTCACTCCGAAACTGCTCAACGAGCACACGCCACGCTTTGTTCCCGACTGATGCAACAACGGCTGACCAGTGCGAACCATGGTCATGCTCGCTCGACGCGCAGCACGCCGGCGATGTTGCGCTTGCCCCGCCGCAGCACCAACCACTTCCCGAACAGGAAGTCCGAGGGATCCGGCACCCAGTCGTCTGTGGTGATCTTCACGTTGTTCACCGAGACGCCGCCCTCGGCGATCGTGCGCCGCGCCGCGCCCTTGCTTGCCGACAGACCACTGGCGACCAGGAGATCGGTGATGCCGTCGGGTCCGCCCGGGACCAACTGCGCCACCTCGTTGTTGCCCGCCTCGCGTAGCGCTGCCGCCAGCGTGTCCTCATCCATGTCGGTGAGCTCGCCACGACCGAACAACGCCTGGCTGGCGTGCTCGACCGAGGCCGTGGCCTGCGGACCGTGCACCAGGTTGGTGAGCTCACGTGCCAGTCGACGCTGGGCGGCGCGTTCGTGCGGCCGCTCGGCGGTCGCTTGCTCCAGTTCGGCCAGTTCGTCGGCGCTCAGGAAGGTGAACCATCGCAGATAGGCGATGACGTCGGCGTCGGCAGTGTTGACGAAGTACTGGTACCAGGCATACGGGCTCGTCATCGTCGGGTCCAGCCACATGCTTCCGCCGCCGGTGGACTTGCCGAACTTCTTGCCCTCCGAGTCAGTCACCAACGGGGTGGTCAACGCATGCACGGCGGCCCCGGCCTTCTGCCGAACCAGCCGGACGCCCGCGATGATGTTGCCCCACTGATCCGAGCCGCCGATCTGCAGGCTGCAGCCGTAACGTCGATGCAGTTCGACGAAGTCGTTGGCCTGCAACAGCATGTAACTGAACTCGGTGTAGGAGATACCCTCGCCCTCGAGCCGGCGGCGGACCGTGTCGCGGTCGAGCATGACGTTGACCGAGAAGTGCTTGCCGATGTCGCGCAAGAACTCGATCGCCGACAACTCCCCCGTCCAGGACAGGTTGTCGGCGACCAGGGCGCCGCTCGGCGAATCGTCGAACTCCACGAATCGTTCCAGCTGTCCCCGGATGCGCTCGGCCCACTCGGCGACGATGTCGGCGGTCTGCAGTGTGCGCTCGCCCACATCGCGCGGATCGCCGATCATCCCGGTCGCTCCCCCGGCCAGCACGATGGGCCGGTGCCCGGCAGCCTGAAAGCGGCGCAGCGTCAGCAGCGGGATGAGATGCCCGGCGTGCAGGCTCGGCGCCGTCGGGTCGAACCCGGAGTACACCGTCAGCGGCCCGCCGGCCATGGCTTCGGCGAGGGCGGCGCGATCGGTGGACTGAGCGATCAGACCACGCCATTCCAGTTCGTCAAGGATGTCGCTACCCACGCCGTCGATCTTTCCGTACTAGTCGCTGGCCCCGGGAGCCGGTGCCCGTGGACTGCGCCGGTAGGCCGAGACCTCGCGATATCCGTCCAACCACAGCCGCCAGGGCCGGTCGGCGGCCTTGCTCACCCCGACCCTCGGTCCGGAGACACCGTTGCGCGGCCGACATGAAGTGATACGGATCGGCGCCTGCGGATCGAAGAGGTCGACACCGTTGTCGTCCATGGTGATTCCCAGCGCCGAACAGAGATTGCCCGGACCGCGGGCCAAGCCCGCTTCCCGGACCTGGGGTCCCCGCCGGGCCCATGCGACGTCGACGCCGTCGCGGATGACTGCGGCGCGAAGCAGTACCGCGCCGGCCACCCCGTCGGTCGCGCACACGACATTGGCGCAGACGTGGATTCCGTGACTGCGGTAGGTGTACAGGCGTCCGGGCGGCCCGAACATCACCGCGTTGCGCACCCCGGGACCCCGAAACGAATGCGACGCCGCATCGGGCCAGGGGCCGTCTGCCGGCCCGCCGTAGGCTTCGACCTCGACGATTTCCGCGCTGACCGAACGGCCTACCAGGACCGCTCCGAGCAGCGAGCGCGCGGCGAGTACCGGATCGGCGGCCAGCCGTCCGGCGGTGGCTTCACCGTGCGAAGACATCGGCAAGGGCCTCGGCGACCACGCGGTAGGCGACATCCTCCTCGGGATGTACGCCGGGAAAGAAGTAGAAGCCGTGCGGCATGCCCTCGGGAAAGTAGTCGACGGTCCGGCCTCCGGCGTCGCGGATCCGGCGGGCGAACGCGCGCGCCGAGTCGACGATCGGATCGTGGGTGCCGGCAACCACGACAGCCAACGGATAGTCGGCGAGATCACCTTCGATGGGGCTGACCCAGGGGTGGTCCCAGGCGGTGGTGCCGACATAGGCGCCGCGAATGAAGCCGGCGAATGCCATGTCGTAGACGATGCCTCGCGGCGCCAGCTCGCGGAACGACGGCCAGCGCTCGAACTGGAAGTCCGCGAAGGCGCCCAGCATGACCGTGGCATCAGGAACCCGCACCCCGTCGGCGCGGGCGCGCAACGGAATGGCGGCGGCGAAGTTCGACCCGGCCGAGTCCCCGGCGACGACGAGGTGGGCGGTGTCGCCGCCCAACTGTGCCCCATGCTCGACCACCCAGGTGTAGATGTCGAAGGCGTCGTCGAAGGGCACCGGAAACACGAACTCCGGGGCGGACCGGTAATTGGCGGACACCACCACGGCGTTGTTCGTGAACGCGAGCTTGCGGGCCACGAAGTCGCAGTCCTCGGATGAGCCGACGGTGAAGCCGCCGCCGTGGAAGTAGACGATGACCGGCAGCGCGGCCTCGGTCGGCGACGAGGGGCGGTAGAGCTGGCATCGCGCGACACCGTCGCGCACCGGCAGATAAACCTGATCGACCACCACGTCGGGAACCGCTTGGGCGCCGCTGGGCGGCACGAGCGCCGGATCCGGCTGATGGCCGTCTCCGATGTAGCCCGTGCGCACCGGCGCGATCATCAAGTCCCGCAGCGCTACGGGCTGCCGGTTGTTGGCGATGACGCGGTACATCGGCATGGCCGGGTCGTCGGCGGCGATGTGGCTCAACCCGTCAATCGCCACTGGGGCGGTGACGTCGACCTTGCCGGCCGGGATGCACCGCAGCGAATCGAGAGTCACCGTCGACATGCTACGGAGGTCTTGACAGGGCCTGCGGCACCGGAACAGAATTCATCCCATGATGACTTCATCAGACGGTGAATTCTTGGTCGGCTCGTCGCCTGCGATCGAGATCGACCGACTCCGGGTGCTGCGGGGTCATCACGTGGCGCTCGACGACGTCACCGTCGCGGTGTCCCGGGGGACCATCACCGGCCTTCTCGGCCCGTCGGGGTGCGGCAAGACCACCCTGATGCGCTGCGTCGTGGGGACCCAGATCGTCACGGCCGGTACGGCCACAGTGCTGGGCAAGCCGGCAGGATCGGCCGAGCTGCGCCACCGAGTCGGCTACGTCAGCCAGGACCCGACCATCTACCCGGACCTGCGCGTGGTGGACAACGTGCGCTACTTCGCCGCTCTCTACGGCTCCGAGCCCGACGAGGTCGACCGGGCGATCGACTCGGTCGGACTGGACAGCCACCGAAAGTCGCTGGCGGCGAACCTTTCCGGTGGTCAGCGCACCAGGGTGTCACTGGCCTGCGCGCTGGTGGGCCGCCCCGATCTGCTGGTCCTCGACGAACCGACCGTCGGCCTGGACCCCGTCCTGCGCGCCGATCTGTGGGACCGCTTCACCGAGTTGGCCCGCGGCGGCACCACGCTGCTGGTCTCCAGCCACGTCATGGACGAAGCCGACCACTGCGCTGACCTGCTGTTGATGCGCGACGGTCGAATACTCGCCCACACCACGCCAACCCGATTGCGAAAGGACACCGGATGCCAGTCCCTGGAGGAAGCGTTTCTGTCCATCATCCGGCGCGGCACCGCAGCAGAGGCGGCGCCCACCCGCTGAGTCCGCGCGCATTTGCGGCGACCACGGCCCGCATTCTGCGCCAGCTGGCCGGCGACCACCGCAGCGTCGCGATGATCCTGCTGGTACCGAGCGTGATCATCGCGCTGATGTACTTCATGTTCACCGACGTACCGGTGCGTCCCGGCGCCCCGTCACCGTTCAACAACGCCTGCCTGATCATGCTCGGCGTGTTCCCGTTGATCGTCATGTTCCTCATCACCTCGATCACGATGCAGCGCGAGCGGGTCTCCGGAACACTCGAGCGGATCCTGACCACACCGCTGCGCCGACTCGACCTGCTGGCCGCCTACGGCACCGCGTTCTCGCTCGCCGCGGCCGCGCAGGCCACTCTGGCCTGCCTGGTGTCGTTCTGGTTGCTCGGCCTGGACACCGCGGGCAGCCCGGTATGGGTGTTCACCATCGCGATCATCAACGCCGTTCTCGGAGTGGGGCTCGGCCTGCTGTGCAGTGCATTCGCACGCACCGAATTCCAGGCGGTCCAGTTCATGCCGCTGGTGATCGCCCCGCAGTTGCTGTTGTGCGGGATCATCGTTCCGCGTTCACAACTCCCCGATTGGCTGCAGTGGATCAGCAATGCCCTCCCCGCCAGCTACGCTCTTGAGGCACTGCAGGAAGTCGGTGCGCACCCGGAGCTGACGTCGATCGCGGTTCGTGACATCGCGGTCGTCGTCGGATTCGCAGTGGCGGCGCTGGCCCTGGCAGCTGCGACCCTACGGCGAAGGACACCCTAGACAGATTGACCACCCACCAGGACCGCAAGCGCCCCGGCCGGCCGCCGGGCGCCTCGGACACCCGAGACCGCATCTTGTCCAGCGCTCGTGAGTTGTTCGCGCGCAACGGGATCGACAAGACCTCCATCCGCGCCATCGCCACCGACGCGGGCGTGGATCCGGCCCTGGTGCACCACTACTTCGGCACCAAGACTCAGTTGTTCGCCGCGGCGATCAAGATTCCCATCGATCCGATGAGCATCATCGGCCCGCTCCGCGAAGTGCCCGTCGACGAGATCGGCCACGTGCTGCCGTCGCTGCTGCTGCCGCTGTGGGATTCGGAGCTGGGCAAGGGGTTCATCGCCACGCTGCGGTCGGTGCTCGGTGGCAGCAACGTCGCCGAACTGTCGATGTTCCGCGCGTTCCTGCAGGACGTCATCACCGCCGAGGTGGGCAGCCGGGTCGACGATCCGCCGGGCAGCGGCCGGGTACGCGTTCAATTCGTGGCGTCGCAACTGATCGGGGTGGTGATGGCCCGCTACATCCTCGAGCTGGAGCCGTTCCGATCTCTGCCGGTGACCGAGGTCGTGGAGACGATCGCACCGAACCTGCAGCGCTATCTGACCGGCGAATTGCCCGAACTCAGTTAAGACTCCCCTGCCGCGGCGACCAGCCGCCGGTGCTCGTCGTCGTCGACGGCGATCGCCTCGTCGACCAGCAGGACCGGAATCCCGTCGTCGATACGATATTTGCGGTGCAGCCGCGGGTTGTACAACGCACCGTCGACCAGCAACAGAGGACCGCGGTCCTCGGGGCACACCAGGATGGCCAGTAAGTCCGGATCCAGCACCATCGGCTCAGCGACCGGGCATCGGGAAGATCGTGTCACTGTCCTGCTGCATCGGGTTGCCCGGCTGCCATGCGGGACCGTTCGGGATCCCCGGGGTGGCCACCGGAGGCGCGCCACCGCCGGAGGGCACCTGGTTCTGCGAGCGCATCATCTGCTTGCGCTGGTAGGTCAGCGTCTCCTCCAGCGCCTGGATCAGCGGGACCTGGTTGGGGCGCTTCTCCAGAGCCGCGGACAACGCCACGGCGTTGCCGCGCGAGGGTCGGATGCCCCGCATCCGCAGTGTCATGACCTGCTCGATCAGCTTGGACACCTGGCCGCCGCCCTTACCGGTCTGGTACTCCTGCGAGATCATCATCAGCACCTGATCCGGTGAGATCGGCGCCTGAGTCTGCTCGGTCGACGAGGACGAGTCAGCCGGCTGGGCCAGCGCCGTGGGCGCAGCCATGGCCAGGCCACCGACCAGCGTGGATGCGGCCAGCGCGGCCACCGCGGTGCGGCGCCAAGGTTGTGGTGACATCAATCCTCCTCGTGGACAGCACGCCCGACTACACGACCCGACGTCGTCTCCAGGGACCCTAACAGTGTGGCCCTCGACGGGCATCACTGCGCGCTCTCGACGATCTCGCTCCGCACAGCCGCGGTCAACCGCTTGTACCGATCACTATCGGGGTCCAGATACCAGGCGTTACGGGAGGGTTTGGGGACGCCCTGCCGCTGCAGCGGCCCGGCCAGCGGGCGGTACGTGGCGGTCAGGGTCATGTCGGCGACGACATGGACGATGTCCGGCGGGCACCCCACGGCGAGGTCGGCCAACGCCTCGGACAGGTCGGCAGACGGGATGGTGCCGCCCGGCCGCAGCGCCAGCGCGGTGACCGCAAGACATCCGTCGCCGTGGGGCACGCCGTAGGTGACGGCCATGTCGACCGCACCCAGCCTGCCGACGGCGTCGTTGACGGTGCCGGCGAACACCGGGCCGCGTTCGGTGTTCACGACCGCGGCCCGGTTGTCCACCAGCCAGTAGTCGCCGTCCTCGTCCCGGCGGAACAGGTACTCGGTGGACACCCAGGTGTCCGCGGGGGCGAACACACCGCGCTTGACCGAGGCCAACGGGTCGACCGGGCCTCGCGGCCGGGCCAGCAGCACACCGACCTCGTTCGTCTCGGCCCGGCGCACGAATCCGCGCTCGTCTTCGAGAATCAGGTTTTCTTCCGCGTCGTAGGCCGCCAGGGCGATGTCCCCGCCTCCGGGCAGGGGTCTGCCCTTGCTGCCGACCTTGGCGCCGGCGACGTTCGCGAGCACCGCCTGCCCGTCGGTGGTGGCGAAGAACTCGACGACATTGGCCGGTGCGAACACGTCGACGACGCGCCGCCACAACCCGGACGGCATCCCGGAACCGATGAACACACGCACCGGATGGTTACCGGTGAGCGAGAACGCCGGGTCGTCGATCACGTCGCGCAACATCGCCCACGTATAGGACACCACGGTGACGCCGTACTGCCGGATCTCCTGCAGGAAGCGGTCGGGGCGAACCTCGCGCGACAGCGCGATGCGGGCACCGCCGACGACCGCCCCGCCAAGACTGACCAGCAGCCCCGACTGATGGTGCAGCGGGGTGAGGCAGTACACCGTGTCGCTGCGGGACAGGTTGGCCGCCGAGGCGGTTCCGAACGCCGACAGCGCCCACCGGTAGTTCGTGATCTGGCGCGCGACGAGCTCACCGCTGATCGTGCTGAACGCGATGAAGGCGAGGTCCCGCGCCAGCCCCGGGTTGGGCCGGTACCAGCCGGGCAGCTCGACGACGTCGGGATCGATCTTCTCCATGTCCACGACCTCGGCGACGCTGTCGAGGTCGTCGAGGTGCAGATCCCGGGACTCGCCACCGCCGAGCACCAGGACGCGCGATTCCAGTTCCCGGGCCGCGGCCAGATTGCTGGGATCGGTGATGATCTCGGTCACCCCACCCAGGCGTGCCGCCGTCGCGAGGTCGGCATCAGGCGGCATCAGCACCGCGACAGCGCCCAGCCGCGACAGCGCGGCGATGGCGACCAGCGCGCTGGGCCGGGTTTCCATCAGCACGCCGACGCGCGCACCCTGACGCACTCCCACCTCGATGAGGCCGCGCACCACGTTGTTGATGCGACGGTCCACCGCCTCGTAGGTGTGCACCCGTCCGTCGAAGAGCAGCGCCTCACCCTTCGGGGCCTCGTGCGCCTGCTCACTCATGATGCGCCCCAGAGAAATCCTGGTGTGGTCGTTGACCTGTCCCAGGCGGGCCAGCCGCGGCAGCGTGCGGGCGGTCTCCACCGCGAGCGTGCGCGCGGACTTGTTCGCCGCGACGAGCGCGTCGGCCGCCGACCGGGCCAGGCTGAACGCCATCTCGGTGGCCGCGGCCCCGCCGTGGGCCAGGCGGGACGCCAGCGTCACCCCGCTCTCGCTGGGTTCGGATGCCTGCAGGGCCATCGGGCTGACACCCTCGGGCATCGGGCCGCCCTCGTCGAGCCAGCGCACCCAGGCAGCCACCGCCGGCCACGTCTGCGAGGCCGCCTTCGACCCCACAACGAGCCCGAAATGACCGGCGCGGATGAGAAATTCGTACACATCGGCGTCGGGGGCGGCACGTTTGATGCCGCGTACCGCGGCCGGCTGACCGATGTCGTCGACCTCTCCGATGACGGCCAGCACCGGACAGCTGATGTCGGACAACGTCACCAGATCCCCGTGGATCGAGAAACCGCCGGTCATCATCCGGTTGTGGGCGATGAACTGTTTCAGCAGCTCGGAGATCGCCGGCCCCGACCATGCGATCCACCCCTCGGAGGCCAGGAACCGGCGCTGCTGTTCGCGGGGCAGCAGCGCCTCGCGGTCGTGGAGCTGACGCAGGAAATCCAGCCGCGACTGTGCGGTCTTGATCGGGTCGAGCATCTGGAACCCGGTCCGGGCCAGCCAGCCGGGGATGTCGATGCGGCTGAACACGTGATCGGCCATGAAGTCCGCGGCCGCCGGCGCCAGGCTCGCCGGCAGGTTCATCGGCATCGCGGCCAGCGTGTCCACCGGCGATCCGAAGCCGATGATGCTGGCCAGGTCCTTGGAGCGGCGGTAGGCCGCCGTCTGGTAGGCGAACATCCCGCCCTGCGAGTAGCCGGCGAGGTGCACATCGCGACCGGTCACCGTCTTGATCGTGTCGATCGCCTCGCTGAGGGCCACCACGTGATCGGCGAGGTTGCGCTGCATCCCGCCCTCGATCTTGTCCGGTGAGCCGAAGTCGATGACCCACGGATCGACGCCCGCGCGGTGCAGGATCCCGACCGCGCCGTCCTCGCGGGTGACGTCCCACATGTCGGCCGACATCATCATCGGGTGCACCATCAGCACGGGCGGTCCCGCGGGTTTGGCGCCGGGACGGGCGTCGGGCGGGAAGTACCGCCGCAGCCGGTACATCGGCACGCTCTCGATGATCTGGAACGGCGACGGCACCGCGCCGGTTTCCAGACCGCCGTACCTGAGCACCTCCAGGCCGTTCTGCGCGGTGGCCACCAGCCGCCCGACAGGGCGGGTGATCGCCGAGAGGTCCACCACCGGCACTCCCCTCTCTGAACGCGTCCGCCTGTTGCGGTCCCCCGGTACTGCAGTCGTCATCATGGCACAGCGGCCACCTATCATCGGCGGCTGATGGCAAACCTGGTCAACCTGGAACGGGCCACGATCGGCTTCGGTACCCGCACGTTGCTCGATGCGGTCAGCCTGGGCGTGGAGGAAGGCGACGCGATCGGCGTCGTGGGCCGCAACGGTGACGGCAAGACGACGTTGCTGCGGATCCTGACCGGCGCCGAGCAGCCCGACTCCGGGCGCGTCACCCACACCTCCGGGCTGTCTGTGGGCTATCTGCGACAGGCCGACGACTTCGCCCCCGGCACCACCGTGCGGGGTGTGATCACCGGTGGCCGCCCGGATCACATCTGGGCCGCCGATCCCGCCACCCGGGCGGTCGTCGAGAACCTGCTGTCCGGGGTGCATCTGGATGCCGAGGTGTCGGCGCTGTCGGGCGGCGAACGCCGCAGGGTCGCGCTGGCCGAGGTGCTGCTGGCCGGCCACGACGTCCTGGTGCTCGACGAACCCACCAACCATCTCGACGTCGAGGTGATCGGGTGGTTGGCCGACCACCTGTCCTCGCGCCCGGCGCGGGCGCTGGTGGTGGTCAGCCACGACCGCTGGTTTCTCGACGCGGTGTGCACCAGCACCTGGGAGGTCCACGACGGCGTCGTGGACGCCTACGACGGCGGTTATGCCGCGTACGTGCTGGCACGCGCCGAGCGGATGAGGCTGGCCGCCGGCGCCGAAGCGCGCCGCCAGAATCTGATGCGCAAGGAGTTGGCGTGGCTGCGGCGCGGACCGCCCGCGCGCACCTCCAAACCGAAGTTCCGCATCCAGGCCGCCAACGAGCTGATCGCCAACGAGCCGCCGCCGCGTGATTCGCTGGTGCTGCAACGGTTCGCCTCGACCAGGTTGGGCAAAGACGTCTTCGATCTGCACCGGGTCCGGCTCGAGGTCGGTGAGCCACCACGGGTGCTGCTCGACGGCGTGGACTGGTCGATCGGGCCGGGCGCGCGGATCGGGCTGGTCGGCGTGAACGGTTCGGGCAAGACGTCGGTGCTCCGGCTGCTCGCCGGCGAGCTGGCGCCGACGGCGGGCACCGTCAAGCGGGGCCTCACGCTGCGGATCGGTTATCTCAGCCAGGCGCTCAAGGAACTCGACGGTTCGCGACGGGTGATCGATGCGGTGGAGGACCGTCGTCGGGTCACCGAGCTGGCCGGGGGCCGCGAGATCACCGCGGACACGTTGCTCAAGGATTTCGGCTTCGTCGGCGACAAGCTGACCGCGCGCATCGGCGAGTTGTCCGGCGGTGAACGTCGGCGGCTGCAGTTCCTGCGGATGCTGCTCGACGAGCCCAACGTGCTGCTGCTCGACGAGCCGACCAACGACCTCGACATCGACACGCTCACGGTGATCGAGGACTACCTCGACGGGTGGCCGGGGACGCTGATCGCGGTGACCCACGACCGCTACTTCCTCGAGCGGGTCAGCGACGTCACCTACGCGCTGACCGGTGGCGGTCGCTGCGAACTGCTACCCGGCGGCATCGAGCAGTATCTGGCCGAACGCACGTCGGCGCCGAGGGAGCCGTCGCGAACCCAGCCCGGCCGAGCCGAACCAGCCGGCGGTGAGACCGCTGCGGCCCGCGAGCGTCGCACCGGCAAGGAGATGACGCGCATCGAGAACCAGCTCGGCAAGCTCGACGACCGCATCGCCGCGCTGCACGAGGCGATGGCCGAGGCCGCTGCCGACCACGTGCGCGCCGCCGAGCTCAACGGTGAGCTCGCCGAGTTGCTCGAACGCAAGCAATCGCTCGAGGAAACCTGGATGGAGCTGGCCGACGAGACCGGCTAGACGAGTCGGCTGCCGGCGTTCGACTCTCGGTGCAGCCGCAACCGCAACCTGTCGGCGACGTCACGGACCGCGCTGAGCTGCTTGGCGACCTGGATCGGGGCGGTGCCGCCGCGGGCGTCGCGCGAACTCACCGAACCCTCGACGGTGAGCACCTCCCGCACCTGCGGGGTGAGTTCGGCGTGGATGCCGGCCAATTCGGCGTCCTCGAGTTCCTCGAGCCCGACACCGCGGGCTTCGGCCGCACGCACCGCGGCACCGGCGGCTTCATGCGCCACCCGGAACGGCACCCCACGGCGAACGAGCCATTCGGCGACGTCGGTGGCCAGCGTGTACCCCAGCGGCGCCAGTTCGGCCATCCGGTCGGTGTCGAAGCGCAAAGTACCCACCAGGCCGGCCATCGCCGGCAGCAGCATCTCCAGTTGCGCCACCGAGTCGAAGACCGGTTCCTTGTCCTCCTGCAGATCGCGGTTGTAGGCCAGCGGCTGGGCTTTCAGCGTGGCCAGCAGCCCGGTCAGATTGCCGATCAGCCGTCCACTCTTGCCCCGGGCAAGTTCGGCGATGTCGGGGTTCTTCTTCTGCGGCATGATCGAGCTGCCCGTCGACCACGCGTCATGCAACGTGACATAACCGAATTCCGTGGTGCTCCACAGGATGATGTCTTCGGCCAGCCGGGACAGGTCGACCGCGATCATCGACAGGACGAACGCGGCCTCGGCGGCGAAATCCCGGGCCGCAGTGGCGTCCACCGAGTTGTCGGCTGCCGCGGTGAAGCCGAGCTGCTCGGCGATCGCGTCGGGGTCGAGTCCCAGTGACGAGCCCGCCAGCGCACCGGATCCATATGGTGACACAGCGGCCCGCGTGTCGAAGTCGGCGAGACGGTCGACGTCGCGCAGCAACGGATGGGCGTGGGCGAGCAGGTGGTGGGCCAGCAGTATCGGTTGCGCGGACTGCAGGTGCGTCTTGCCGGGCATGATCGCGGTGGGATGGGCGGCGGCCTGGGTGGCCAGCGCCGTGACCACGTCGAGCACACCGTCGGCGACGCGGCGGATCGCGTCACGCAGCCACATCCGAAACAGCGTGGCCACCTGGTCGTTTCGGGAACGGCCGGCCCGCAGCCTGCCGCCCAGGTCGGCGCCGACCCGGTCGATCAGCCCGCGCTCGAGCGCGCCGTGCACGTCTTCGTCACTGACCAGGGGTCCGAAGCTGCCGTCGGCGACGTCGGCGGCCAGGCTGTCCAGACCGGCCAGCAGCCCGTCGCGCTGCTCGGCGGTGAGCAGCCCGGCCCGGAACAACACCTCGGCGTGAGCCTTGGACGCGGTGATGTCGTAGGGCGCCAGTACCCAGTCGAAGTGGGTCGACTTGCTCAGTACGGCAAGGGCATCCGAGGGACCGTCGGCGAATCGGCCGCCCCACAGCGACCCCTGGTTGGTGCCGCGGTTGTCCGAGCTCACGATCCGGCCAGATCCCGGCGCGCCGACAAGCTCGATGACAGACCGTGCACATGCACGAAGCCCTTGGCCGCGGACTGGTCGAACGTGTCACCCTCGTCGTAGGTGGCGAGGTTGAAGTCGTACAGCGATTCCGCGCTGCGGCGTCCGTTGACCGCGATGTGACCGCCGTGCAGCACCATCCTGATCTCGCCGGTCACATGCTCCTGGGTGTTCGCGACAAACGCCTCCAGCGCGGTCTTCAGCGGCGAATACCACAGGCCGTCGTAGACCAGCTCGCCCCACTTCTGGTCGGTGTTGCGCTTGAACCGGCCGAGTTCGCGTTCCAGCGTGACGTGTTCGAGTTCGGTGTGCGCGGTGATGAGCACCATCGCGCCGGGCGCCTCGTAGATCTCGCGACTCTTGATGCCGACGAGGCGGTCCTCGACGACGTCCAGGCGCCCGACCCCCTGTGCGCCGGCACGCTGATTGAGTTGCTCGATAGCCTGCAGCACCGTGACCGGCCGGCCGTCGATGCTGACCGGGACACCCTTCTCGAAACCGACCACAACCTCGTCGGGGCTGCTCCAGTTGATCGTGGGGTCTTCGGTGTAGTCGTAGACGTCTTTGGTCGGGGCGTTCCAGAGGTGTTCGAGGAAGCCGGTTTCCACGGCGCGGCCCCAAACGTTCTGGTCGATGGAGAACGGCGAACGCTTGGTGACGTTGATCGGGATCGCGTTCTCCTCGGCGAACGCGATCGCCTTCTCGCGGGTCCAGGCATAGTCGCGCACCGGGGCCAGCACCTGCAGGTCGGGGGCGAGCGAGGCGAAACCGACCTCGAAGCGCACCTGATCGTTGCCCTTGCCCGTGCAGCCGTGCGCGACGATGCCGCCGCCGTGCTCGCGGGCCGCGTCGACGAGGTGACGGACGATCAACGGCCGGCTCAGCGCCGACACCAGCGGGTAGCGGTCCATGTAGAGCGCGTTGGACTTGATGGCGGGCAGGCAGTACTGCTCGGCGAACTCGTCGCGGGCGTCCACGACGACGGCTTCGACGGCGCCGCAGTCCAGCGCGCGCTGACGAACGACCTCCATGTCCTCGCCGCCCTGCCCGAGGTCGATGGCCACTGCCACCACCTCACGCCCGGTCTCCTTGCCGATCCAGCTGATCGCCACCGAGGTGTCCAGACCGCCGGAATACGCCAGGATGACGCGCTCGGACATAGTTGTTGCTCCTCTTGTTGTTGCTTCAGGCTCGGGACAGGTTCTCGACCGTGGCGGCGAGCTCCACTCCGGTCATCGGTTCACGCGCGACGACCAGGATGGTGTCGTCACCGGCAATGGTGCCGACCACGAACGGCAGGGCCGCGCGGTCGATGGCGCTGGCCAGATAGTGCGCGGCACCCGGCGGGGTGCGCAACACGGCCAGGTTGCCGCTGGCGTCGGTGGACACCAGCAGATCCGACAGCAGCCGCGACACTCGTTCGGTGCCGCCGGTGACGCCACGCACCGGGCTGCCGTCCTCGGGCACGATGTAGACACCCGTTCCGCCGTCGGCTCCGCGCAGCTTCACCGCGCCGAGCTCTTCGAGATCACGCGACAACGTGGCTTGCGTCACCTCGATGCCGTCGGCGGCCAGCAGTGCCGCCAGCTCACTCTGGCTGTGCACCGACTGCGCCGACAGCAGCGCGACGATGCGAGCCTGGCGGCCCGCCCGGGTGGTGGCTTGCGAGGGTGTGGACGTCACGACGTGCTCTTGTCCAGCAGCCACACCAGCAGCGCTTTCTGGGCGTGGAGCCGGTTCTCGGCCTCGTCCCACACCGCGCTGCGTGGACCGTCGAGCACGTCGTCGGTGATCTCATGCCCGCGGTGTGCGGGAAGACAGTGCAGAACAACGGCTTCGGAGTCGGCGCGGGCCAGCAGAGCCGAGTTCACCTGGAACGGCCGGAACGGGCGGACCCGGTCCAGACCGTCGTTCTCCTGCCCCATCGAGGTCCACGTGTCGGTCACCAGGACGTCGGCACCGTCGGCCGCGGCCTGCGCGTCGTCGGTCACGGTGACGGTGGCCCCGGTGCGGCGGGCGCGTTCGGCCGCGGCCGCGACGAACATCGGATGCGGTTCGAAGCCGCGCGGCGCAGCGATGGTGACGTCGATGCCCGCGGTCACCCCGCCGAGCATCAACGAGTGCGCCATGTTGTTGGCGCCGTCACCGAAGTAGCTCAGCCGCAGTCCTTTCAGCGCGCCCTTCCATTCCACCAAGGTCTGCAGATCGGCCAACACCTGACACGGGTGGAACTCGTCGGACAGCGCGTTGACGATGGGCACGGTGGAGCCCGACGCCATCGCGGTCAGCCGTTCCTGGGCGAAGGTGCGCCACACGACGGCGTCGACGTAACGCGACAGCACCCGGCCGGTGTCCTCCAGCGTCTCCTCCCGGCCCAACTGGGTGCTACGCCCGTCGACCACGACGGCGTGCCCGCCCAGTTGGGCGATGCCCATCTCGAACGAGAACCGCGTGCGGGTCGAGTTCTTCTCGAAGATCACCGCCACTCCACGCGGGCCCGCCAACGGCGTGCGCCCGAACGGATCGGCCTTGACCTCGGCGGCCAGGGCCAGCACCTCAGCCTGCTCGTCGGGGCTCAGGTCGTCGTCGCGCAGGAAGTGTCGCATCAGGACTGCACCGCCTTGTCGAGCACGGCGGGCAACGCCGCCAGGAAAGAATCGATCTGTGTCTCTGTGATCACCAGCGGGGGCGCCAGCCGCACCACGTCGGGCGCGGCGGCGTTGACCAGGAACCCGGCCTCGCGCGCGGCGGTTTCGACGTGCTTGGCGCTGGGCGCCGTCAGCACCACCCCGCGCAGCAGGCCGCGGCCGCGGACGTGGCCGACCAGCGGATGCGCGAGGGACTCGATGCCGTGGCTGAGCGTCTTGCCCAGCACATCGGCCCGTTCGATCAGCCGTTCGTCAGCCAGCACCTGCAGTACCGCGAGCGCGGCCGCGGTGCACACCGGGTTGCCGCCGAAGGTGCTGCCGTGCAGCCCCGGAGTGAGCAGTTCAGCCGTCGCCCCGATGGCCAGGCATGCCCCGATCGGCAGCCCGCCGCCGAGTCCCTTGGCCAGTGTGACGACGTCAGGGGTGACGCCGTCGTGCTGATGGGCGAAGAACGCGCCGGTACGCCCGACACCGGTCTGCACCTCGTCGAGGACCAGCAGCGCACCGTGCCCGGCGGTGATGTCGCGGGCGGCGGCCAGGTAGCCGGCCGGCGGCACGACGACCCCGCCCTCCCCCATGATCGGTTCCAGGAACACCGCCGCGGTGGTGGAATCGACAGCGGAGCGCAAGGCGTCGACGTCGCCGTAGGGCACGAACGTCACGTCGCCCGGCAACGGGGCGAACGGCGCCTGCTTGGACGGCTGGCCCGTCAACGCCAGTGAGCCCATCGTGCGGCCGTGGAACGCCCCTTCGGCTGCCACGAGTTTGGTGCGGCCGGTCAATCGGGTGATCTTGAAGGCGACCTCGTTGGCTTCGGTGCCGGAGTTGCAGAAGAACGCCCGCGCGGGCGCCCCGAGCAGGCCGACCAACGCCTCCGCGAGCGCGACGCCGGGTTCGGTGGCGTAGAGGTTTGAGGTGTGTCCCAGCGTGTTCATCTGCCGGTTGACGGCCTCGATCACCGCGGGGTGGCGGTGGCCGAGCACATTGACGGCGATGCCGCCGAGCAGATCGACATAGTCGTTGCCGTCCACGTCGGTGACGACGGCGCCGTCTCCGCTGGCCAGCGCCAACGGCGGGGTGCCGTAGTTGTTCATCATCACCGCCGACCACCGCTGCAGCAGGGGTGTCTGCTCGGTCATGCCCCGCTCACCACCTTGGTGCCCGCACCTTCGTCGGTGAACAGCTCGACCAGCACGCAGTGCGCGACGCGGCCGTCGATGACGTGGGCGCTGGGCACCCCGCCATGGATTGCCCGCAGGCAGGCTTCGATCTTGGGCACCATGCCCTCCTCGAGGGTCGGAAGCAGTTGGGTCAGCGCGGCGGCGTCGATCTGGCTCACGAGCGATCCGCGGTCCGGCCATCGGGTGTACAGGCCCTCCACGTCGGTGAGCATCAGCAGCTTCTCCGCGCCCAGGGCTTCGGCCAGCGCGGCCGCCGCGGTGTCGGCGTTGATGTTGTAGACCAGCCCGTCACCGTCGGGGGCGATAGTCGAGACCACCGGGATGCGCCCGGCGTCGATCAGGTCCAGCACCGCATCGGTGTTGACGTCGGCGACGTCGCCGACCAGTCCGATGTCGGTGGCGATCCCCTCGACCATGACGGTGCGCCGCACCGCGGTGAACAGGCCGGCGTCCTCGCCGGTGATGCCCACCGCGTAGGGGCCGTGGGCGTTGATCAGGTTCACCAGTTCCCGGCCCACCTGGCCGAAGAGCACCATGCGTGCGACGTCGAGCACCTCGGGCGTGGTCACCCGGAAGCCGCCTTTGAAGTCGCCGGCGATGCCGAGCTTCTTGAGCATCGCACTGATCTGGGGTCCACCGCCGTGGACGACGACCGGGTGGATGCCGCAGTTGCGCAGGAACACCATGTCGGCGGCGAACGCGGCCTTGAGGGTGTCGTCGGTCATCGCATTGCCGCCGTACTTGACCACGACGATCTTGTCGTGCAGCGCCTTCAACCACGGCAGCGCCGCGGCCAGCACCTGCGCCTTGTCGGGGGTCTGCAGGGTCATGAGCTGTACGCCGAGTTCTCTTCGACGTAGGCGTGCGACAGGTCGGTGGTGCGGATGGTCGCCGACGCGTCACCCACCCCGATGTCGACGCTGACCTCGATGTCCTCTCCGGACAGGTCCACCTCACGCGCGCCCGGTGCGCCGACACTGTCGATGCACACCGGAGAACCGTTGAACGACACCGTGATCCGATCCGCATCCAACGTCACCGGGGCCATTCCGACGGCGGCCAGCACCCGACCCCAGTTCGGGTCGGAACCGAACAGCGCTGTCTTGACGAGGCTGTCGCGGGCGATGACCCGCGCGGCGAGGACCGCGTCGTCTTCGGTCTGGGCGCCGGTGACGGTGACCGCGACGCGCTTCGTCACGCCTTCGGCGTCGGCCTGCAGCTGCGCGCACAGGTCCTCACACACCCGCGTGACCGCCTCGGTCAGCTCCTGCTGGGACGGGGTGATCTCACTGGCGCCCGAGGAGAGCAGCAGCACCGTGTCGTTGGTCGAGCAGCTGCCGTCGACGTCGAGCCGGTCGAACGTCGTCGCGGTGGCGGCGTTGAGGGCGGCGCGCAGCGCTTCAGGGCTGGCCACGGCGTCGGTGGTGATGACGCAGAGCATCGTGGCCAGCGACGGAGCGAGCATCCCCGCGCCCTTGGCCATCGCACCGACCGTCCAGTTGTCCTGGTGCAGCGCAACCTGTTTGGGCACTGTGTCGGTGGTCATGATGGCTCGGGCGGCTTCCTCGCCGCCGGTGAGCCCGCCCGCCATCTCGTGGACGACCTCCCGCACGCCGGCCAGGACCTTGTCCATCGGCAGCCGGTCACCGATCAGGCCCGTCGAACACACCGCGACCTCGATCGCGCCGGTCTCAGTGCCCCAGTCCGACAGCGCGGCGGCGGTGGCCTCGGCGGTGGCGTGGGTGTCCTGGAAACCCAGCGGACCGGTGCAGGCGTTGGCGCCGCCGGAGTTCAGGACGACCGCGCGGAGCCGGCCGGTGGTCAGGACCTGCTGCGACCACAGCACCGGGGCAGCCTTGACCTTGTTTCGGGTGAAAATCCCGGCGGCGGTGTGGTCGGGTCCTTCGTTGAAGACGAGTGCCAGATCGAGTGTCCCGGAGGCCTTGATGCCCGCCGAGATGCCGGTGGCACGAAATCCTGCCGGAGCGGTGACGCCCTGGGTCCGCAGCAGCCGTGTCATGGGGCCACTCCGACCGTCGAGAGACCGGCGGTTTCGGGCCAGCCCAGGGCGAGGTTCATCGACTGCACGGCGGCGCCCCCGGTGCCTTTGACGAGGTTGTCGATCGCGGCGATGACGACGCATGTCTCGGCGTCCTCGTCGAGTGCGACGGCCAGTTGCGCGGCGTTGCTGCCGATCACAGACCCGGTGGTCGGCAACTGCCCTTCGGGTAGCAGATGGACGAAAGGTTCGTCGGCGTAGGCCTTTTCGTAGGCGCTGCGTAGCTGGGACAGCGACGCACTGGTCCGTGCGGTGCACGTGGCGAGGATGCCCCGCGACGTCGGTATCAGCACCGGGGTGAACGACACCGAGACATCGGTGCCGGTGATCGCGCGCAGACCCTGCGCGATCTCGGGGGTGTGGCGATGCTTGCCGCCGACGTTGTAGGCGCGGGCGGAGCCGATGATCTCCGCGCCGAGCAACTCCACCTTGGCCGAGCGGCCGGCACCGGAGGCGCCGCTGACCGCGACGACCGTGACGGCGGGTTCGGCCAGGTCTTCGGCGAACATCGGCCACAGCGCCAGCAGCGCGGCGGTCGGATAACAGCCCGGCACCGCGATGCGCCGCGCCCCCACTAGTTGCTGCCGCGCCCCGGGCAGTTCGGGTAGCCCGTAGGGCCAGCTGCCGGCGTGGTCGGAGCCGTAGAACCGCTGCCAGGCGCTCGAGTCGGTCAACCGGAAGTCGGCGCCGCAGTCGATGATCAGGGTGTCGGCTCCGAGCTGGTCGGCCAGCGCGGCCGAGTGTCCGTGCGGCAGCGCCAGGAACACGACATCGTGACCGGCGAGCGTGTCGAGGTCGGTGGGCTCCAGAATGTGGCCCGCCAGCGGCAGCAGATGCGGATGGTGCTCACCGAGAGCGGTGCCCGCGCTGGCGGCCGCGGTCAGCGCACCGATCTGCAGACGGCCGTCGGAGAACGCGGGATGCCCCAGTAAGAGCCGGAGGATCTCACCACCGGCGTATCCACTCGCACCTGCTACCGCGACTGAAACCATGGCCGCCATGTTTGCATGGTTATTCACCCACACGCAAACTCATTATTTCGCCGGATGCCGTTCCGGTCTGTTCCCGGGTCGCGCACCCGGCCGTGTACCGCGGCCACGGCCGAGCGCACGTCGCCTCAGCGGCGTTGTTCGGCCCCGAGTTTCTCGGCCGCAGCCGCCACCGCGGCATCGCGCGCGGCACTGGCCTCCTCCTCGGTCAGCGTGCGGTCCGGTGCGCGGAACCGCAGAGCCAGCGCCAGCGATTTGCGGCCCGCACCGATCTGAGGTCCGGTGTAGACGTCGAAGAGGCGAACGTCCTCGAGCAGCTCCCCGGCCCCGGCGCGGACCGCGTCGACCACGCTCTGGGCTGCCACGTCGTCGGCGACGACGAGCGCGACGTCCTGGAACACCGCCGGGAACGGAGACACCGTGGGTGCGGGCAGTGACTCGACGATCGGCACGGCGTCGAGGTCGAGCTCGAGCGCGCAGGTGCCTTTCGGGAGCCCGGACCGCTCGATGACGGAGGGATGCAGCTGGCCGGCGTGCCCGACCACCACGTCGCCGATCATGACCGCCGCGCATCGGCCGGGATGCCAGGGCAGGTGTTCGGCGGCGCGCAGGGTCAGGTCGACTCCTGCGGCACGACCGATGACACGGACGGCTTCGAACGCGTCGGCGGCTTCCACCGGACGCCCGGGACCCCAGGGGCCCGCAGGTTCGCGCAGGCCGGCCAACACCGCAGCGACGTGCTGGGGCTGGTGCGGAAGCGAGGAATCCAGCACGGCGATCTCGTCGTCGGTGGGCCGGCGGTCGTTCGGGATGCGCTCGACCGCGCGGGTGTCACTGGTGGGCTCGACCACCTGCGCGATCGCGAACAGCGCGGTGTCGACCGCGCCGCGGGAGACGTTGCGGCTCAACGCCTCCAACAGTCCGGGCAGCAGTGTGGTGGCCAGGTGTGGACGGTCGGCTTCCAGCGGGTTGAGCACCGTGGTGGTGCGCCGACGCGCGTCGTCGTCGTCCAGACCCCACTTGTCGAAGATGCCCGCCGGCAGGAACGGCGTCGGCAGGATCTCGACGAATCCGCTCAGCGCCAGCGATTTCCCGATGGCTCGGCGGCGCTTCTGGCCGGGGGTCAGGCCCCGGCCGGCAGGGGCGGTGGGCAGCACCGAGGGGATCGCGTCGAGCCCTTCGAGGCGCATGACCTCCTCGACCAGGTCGGCGGGCTGACGGATGTCGGGCCGCCAGCTCGGCGGCGTCGCGGTGAGCCGGTCGCCGTCGACGCGGACCGCCGCGCCGATCTGTGTCAACCGTTTCTCGGCGGTGCCGGCCGGATAGTCGACTCCGGCGGTGCGGTCGGGCAGATCCAGCCGCATGCTGACCGGCGGATGCGACCAGTCCTCGGTCGGCGGCTCGCCTCGCCAGTCGGTCAGGCGCGGCTCGACGGTGCCGCCGGCGATGTCGGCGAGCAGTGTGGCGCACCGGTCCAGCGCGGCGACCGACACCGCGGGGTCGACCGTGCGCTCGTAGCGACGACCCGCCTCGCTGTGCAGGTGCAGCCGACGCTGCGTGCGCGACACCGCAGCCGGATCCCACACCGCCGCCTCGAGCAGCACATCGGTGGTGGTGTCGCGGACCTCGGTGGTCCCCGCACCCATCACGCCACCGATAGCGGCCGTGGCGGCGTCGTCGACGATCAGCACGTCGGCGGGATCCAGGGTGCGTTCGACGTCGTCGAGCGTGACCACCGTCTCACCCGGTTCGGCGAAACGCACCCGGAAGCCACCGCTGATGAGGCCACGGTCGTGCGCGTGCATCGGATGTCCCAGTTCGAGCATCACGTAATTTGTCACGTCCACGGCCGGCGAGATCGCCCGGATCCCGGACAGCAGCAGACGGCGCTGCATCCACCACGGCGACACCGCATGAGGGTCGATGCCGGTCACCGGCCGCAGCCCGAAACGCTGCACGCCCGTGCCCGCGTCGATGGTCACCGGCAGCGCCTCGCCCTCGGCGGGCAGGGGGGCAACCTCCGCGGGGTCGACGTAATCGAGGTCGTAGGCGTTGGCGATCTCGCGGGCCATCCCTCGAACGGACAGGCAGTAGCCGCGGTCGGGCGTGATCGCCAGATGGAACACGACGTCGTCGAGCCCCAGCACGTCGGCGGCCGCGGTACCCGGTTCGGCGGTGCCGGGCGGCAGCACCAGAATCCCGGAGTGATCGGTGCCGAGGTTGAGTTCGGCAGTCGAGCAGATCATGCCGTCGGAGGTGCGGCCGTAGGTCTTTCGCGCGGCAATATGGAAGTCGCCGGGCAACACCGTTCCGGGCAGGGCCGCGACCACGAGGTCCCCGACCGAGAAGTTGGTTGCCCCGCAGACGATGTCACGTAGCTGCGGCTCCCCCACGTCGACCTTCACCGCCCGGATCGGCTTCTTGAACTCGGTGAGCTCTTCGATCTCGGCGACGCGACCGACCGTCAGCGGTCCGCTGACCGGGCCGACCGGAATGATGTCCTCGACCTCGTGGCCGATGCGGATCAGCGCCTGCTCGAGGTCCTCGGCCGACACGTCCCAGCCGGGGGCGCCGGCTGCCACGACTTCGCGCAGCCAGCTGTAGGGAAGGCGCATCAGGCTCCCACCCCGAACGGTAGCGAGAATCGGACGTCGCCCTCGACCATGTCGCGCATGTCGGGGATGCCGTTGCGGAACTGCAGGGTGCGCTCCAATCCCATGCCGAATGCGAACCCCGAGTACACCTCCGGGTCGATGCCGCACGCGCGCAACACATTCGGGTTGACCATGCCGCAGCCGCCCCACTCGACCCAGCCGGGACCGCCCTTCTTGTTCGGGAACCAGATGTCGACCTCGGCCGACGGCTCGGTGAACGGGAAGAAGTGCGGGCGGAACCGGGTGCGGCCTTCGGGTCCGAACTCGGAGCGCGCGAACGCGTCGAGGGTGCCCCGGAGATGGGCCATCGTGAGATTCTTGTCCACTGCCAGCCCCTCAACCTGATGGAACACCGGGGTGTGAGTGGCGTCGAGCTCGTCGGTGCGGAACGTGCGGCCGATCGAGACGATGTAGACCGGCAGGTCACGCTCGAGCAGGGCACGGATCTGGACCGGCGAGGTGTGAGTGCGCAGCACCTGCCGCGACCCCTCGGGGGCGACGTGGAAGGTGTCCTGCTCGCTGCGGGCCGGATGGTCCGGCGGGAAGTTCAGCGCGTCGAAGTTGAACTGTTCGGTCTCGACCTCGGGCCCCTCGGCCAGCTCCCAGCCCATCGCGACGAAGGTGTCGGCGACGTGTTCGGCGAGGATGGTGATGGGGTGCCGCGCGCCGACCGGTTGACGTGTCGACGGAAGCGTGACGTCGATGCGTTCGGCCACCAGCACCGCCGCATCCCGTTCGATGCGCAGCGCCGCGAGCCGTTCGTCATAGGCGGCCTGCGCTGCACCGCGGGCGACGTTGACGCGCTTGCCCGCGTCGGCGCGTTCCGTCTTGGGCAGCGACCCGAGAGCCTGGCGCGCCAGAGCGATCGGCGACCGGTCGCCTAGATGCTCTGTCTTCGCGCGGGACAACTCGTCGAGGGTGCCGGCTTGCTCGAACGCGTGCACGGCGGCACGCACCGCCTCGTCGAGTGCGGTGTCGGATAGGTCCACTGGCTGCTCAGCCACCCGGCGATCATAGGTGATGGGCTCACCGCGCTTCGCATCCATTTGGTCGGGGGCGCCACACCCTCCCGCCGATCCGTCTGCGCCACCGACGTTCAGACTGCGACCTCGGCGGCAAAGTGCGAGTGCGAGCCGCCGTGAGCGCAGCGCCAACGGGAATTCATGGCCGGGGTCGTGAGTGTCCCGTCACGACCCCGTGGCTTCGCCGTCGTCCTCGTCGGCCGGCTTGCGGCTCTTGAGCCGATACATGACGAAGTCGGGCGGGACGCCGTCCTGCTTGGGTGCGAACATCTGGCGCCGGAGCTTGCGTGCGGTCACGCCCAACGTGTCGAACTCCTCCTGCGGGATCCGGTCCAGCGTGGCCGCAGAGACGATGAGCTCGCCGCGGGTGGCGCGTTCCATCACCCGCGCGGCCAGATTGACGTCGACGCCCAGCCAGTCCGAGCCGATGCGCTGCGGGCGTCCGGTGTGGATACCGACCCGCATCCGTGGGGTGAATCCGTCGACGTCGACGGCTCGGATCGCTTCGCGAGCGGCGATCGCCGAGCGGACGGCGGTGGTCGGATCGGAGAACACCGCCATGATGCCGTCGCCCATGCGCTTGACGATGTGGCCACCGGACTCCAGCAGCGGCGGCTCCACCACCTGGGCCGTGCGGCGCAGCAATCGCAGCGTCGCCTCGTCGCCGGCGTTCAGCGACCACGCCGAATAACCGACCAGATCGGTGAACACCAACGTCACCTCGGCGTTGGCCGGCCGGCCCGAAACCCGCTCGGTCAGGGCCTGCCAGACCTGCAGCGCCCCCAGGCTGAGCTCGCGGGATGCGGCTGCGCGTTCCAGCAGGCGGTCGGCGGCCCGGGCGGCCGCTCGCGGTCCGCCCAGACCGGACACCGACAGCGGATCGCCGAACTCGGGATCACCGGGCAGCACGCGGCGGGCACGGCGGATGGCGGAAACAACACCGTCGTGCTGATTGACTCCCCGCAGCCAGCCGAGCGGGCCCGACGAGTGATCGGTTCCCGGCTCACTCGACTCGGCGTCGTCCACGCCGCTCAGCCTAATCGAGCCGAAACGACCGGATAAATTCGCAGGTCACGCGCGTATGCCGCCGGTGTGGAGGGTGTATAACACTGGCCGCGCGGCGCGTGGAATCCGTGGACAACGGTTGTTGTCACGCTTATCGTGAGGCGATGCGATCAACGGCGATGGCAGACCCTTCGACCGCCCCGACCGACAATCCGCTCGGGCCGGACTCGCTGACGTGGAGGTACTTCGGCGACGTCCGCACCGGCATGCTCGGCGTGTGGATCGGCGCGATCCAGAACATGTACCCCCAACTCGGAGCGGGCGTCGAGGACCACTCGGTGCTGCTGCGCGAACCGCTGCAGAGGGTGGCGCGGTCGGTGTATCCGATCATGGGAGTCGTCTACGACGGCGACCGCGCCGCCTCCACGGGCGCGCAGATTCGCAGCTATCACACGACCATCAAGGGCGTCGATGCCGCCGGGCGGCGCTACCACGCGCTGAATCCCGAGACGTTCTACTGGGCGCACGCCACGTTCTTCATGCTGATCCTCAAGACTGCGGAGTACTTCTGTGGCGGGCTGACCGAAGCCGAGAAGCGCCAACTGTTCGACGAGCATGTGCAGTGGTATCGCATGTACGGCATGAGCATGCGGCCGGTGCCGACCTCCTGGGAGGCCTTTCAGGAGTACTGGGCACACAAGTGCGACGACGAACTCGAGATCAACCGCGCGACGCTGGACATCTTCTCCATCCGGATTCCCAAGCCGCGGTTCGTGCTGATGCCGACGCCGGTCTGGGACCAGATGTTCAAGCCGATGGTCGATGCGCAACGCTGGATCGCGGCAGGGGTTTTCGATCCGGCGCTCCGCGAGCGAGCGGGCATGCGCTGGACACCCGGAGACGAGATTCTGCTGCGGTTGTTCGGCAAGCTGGTGGAGTTCGCGTTCGTGGCCGTACCCGATGAGATCCGGTTGCATCCGCGCGCGCTGGCCGCCTACCGCCGCGCGGAGGGCAAGCTGCCGCCGGACGCGCCGCTGGTCGAAGCGCCGGCGTTCATGGCCCCGCCGCGGGATCGTCGAGGTCTGCCGATGCACTACGTGCCGACCCGCAGGTCGCTCCTGGACCGCGTCGGCTCGCTGGTGCATTCGACGTTCTCGCTGGCCGGTGTGCGCCCGGCGCGCGGTCGGGCCGAGGCAGCCTGACAACTCGGCGGCGAGGCCGCGTTGCTCGATTGGCCGCCATGGGATTGCCGGCCCGCGGAACCGTCAGTCGTGGCGGGAGGCGCGCGCGCTCTGGTACAGGCATATTGCCGCCGCGGAGCCGATGTTGAGGCTTTCGGCGTTGCCCGCCATCGGGATTCGCACCCGGGCTGTGGCGAGCTCCACGACATCCGCCGGCAAGCCGTGGGCCTCCGGCCCGAACAACCATGCGGTCGGTCGGGCCAGGTCGACGTCGTCGAGGCTGACCGAACCGTCCAGCACGGTGGCCAACACCTGTAATCCGGCGTCGCGCAGGCCGGCGACCACGGCGTCCGTGTCAGGTTCGGCGATGACGGGGATGGAGAAGATGCTGCCGGCCGAGGCGCGCAGGCACTTGCCGTTGTACGGATCCACGCTGGGGCCGGCGAGTATCACCGCGTCGGCGCCCATGGCGTCGGCGACGCGGATGATGGTCCCGGCGTTGCCGGGCTCGGAGACGCCGACAGGCACCGCAACCAACGTGGGCGCTTCGGCGAGCACCTGCTCCAGGCCCGCGTCCGGAATCGCGCACACGGCCACCAGGCCCACCGGAGTCACCGTGTCCGACAAGGCTTTTGCCGCGCGTTCGGTGACGAGCTGGGTCGGGGTGCCGGCGAGCAGGTCGGCGAACCGCGCTGCTGCGTCCTCGGTGGCGAACACGTCGGAAACGAGTCCGCGCCGCAGCGCCGCCTCGACGAGGTTGGGTCCCTCGGCGAGGAAGCGTGCGGCGCGGCGGCGCCCGGTGTGGCGGTGCAGTTTGACTGCTGCCACCACCCGGGCAGAACGCTCGGTGAGGGTCAGGCAGCCTCGCCCGACGGGGCGTTCACGTCGGCAGGCAGTGCACCCTTGGCCACCTCGACCAGCGCGGTGAAGGCAGCCGGGTCGCTGACGGCCAGCTCGGCGAGGTTCTTGCGGTCGACCTCCACGCCGGCGGCCTTGAGGCCCTGCATCAGCCGGTTGTAGGTCATGTCGTTGGACCTGGCCGCGGCGTTGATGCGCGAGATCCACAGCTTGCGGAACTCACCCTTGCGGGCGCGGCGGTCCCGGTAGGCGTAGGTCAACGAATGCAGCTGCTGTTCCTTGGCTTTGCGGTACAGCCGCGAGCGCTGGCCTCGGTAGCCCTTCGATGCCTTGAGTACGGTACGCCGCTTCTTCTGCGCGTTGACCGCGCGCTTCACGCGTGCCATGGGAGTTTCCTATCGTCGTTCAGTCAGGGGTCGGGGTCCGGCCGGGACGGTCGGACCACCGGTCTAGCGGGTGGAGCGCTCAGCCGTTGAGCATCTTCTTGATGCGCTTGGTGTCGTTGCCCGACACCTCGGTGCGACCTTCGAGCCGGCGGGGGCGGGTCGACGGCTTGTGCTCGAGCAGGTGGCGATGGTTCGCCTTCTGGCGCACGATCTTTCCGGTTCCGGTGCGGCGGAACCGCTTCGACGCGCCGCTGTGGGTCTTCGCCTTCGGCATGTTTCCTCAGTTCTGTGGGGTATCGGTGGGTGCTTCCTGGGCGGGCTGCGCCTTGCGCTGCGCCGCTGGAGCGTCTGCATCATGCGCCGCCTTGGCGCGAGTCTTCGCGCCGCGGTGCGGGGCCAGCACCATCGTCATGTTGCGGCCGTCCTGCTTGGCGGACGTCTCGACGAAGCCGTAGTCGGCAACGTCGGCGCCCAGGCGTTGCAGGAGCCGGAACCCGAGCTCGGGCCGCGACTGCTCGCGGCCGCGGAACATGATGGTCACCTTGACCTTCGACCCGGCTTCCAGGAAGCGGACGACGTGACCCTTCTTGGTCTCGTAGTCGTGGTCGTCGATCTTGGGACGCAGCTTCTGTTCCTTGACGACGGTCTGCTGCTGGTTCTTGCGAGACTCGCGCGCCTTCTGGGCCGTCTCGTATTTGTACTTGCCGTAGTCCATGATCTTGCAGACCGGCGGCCTGGCATTGGGAGCTACTTCGACGAGATCGAGATCGGCATCCGCGGCAACGCGGAGAGCATCTTCGATGCGCACAATGCCTACCTGTTCACCGCCCGGTCCGATCAGGCGGACTTCAGGTACGCGGATGCGCTCGTTGACGCGGGTCTCAGTGCTGATGGGGCCTCCCTGGATAGATCCTGCTGTCCTCGAGGAGCCCACACACATCCGGCGCCCTGTCCCTACAGAACAGAAAAGCCCTGCTCAGAGCAGGGCCCGACACCGACCAGGACAGACATCTGGGATGTCTGTGACCGGACCGCCACACCTTCGACGTATCGTCGGTGAACGGTGGGAGCGGGACTCCACTTTGCTGTCCCGGACGTTGCCGGGACGGTCGCGCATGCCAGTCTAGCAGGCATGACCGAGGTTCCCGAACCATCCTCCCTGGCAGCCGAGCCGTCCGTCCGCGAGCTCGCCGACGTCCCCGCCGTCGAGGTCATCACCCGCGCGGCGGTGATGTTGATGAGCGCGGCCGCCGAGAAGCTCGGGCTGTCGGCCGACGACCCAGACGACAGCCCCCATCGCGACCTGGACGAGGCCCGCCGCCTCATCACCGGACTGGCCGGTCTGGTCACCGCGTCCGCCGAGTATCTGGGACCGCACGCCGGACCGGTGCGCGACGGATTGAAGTCCCTGCAGCTGGCGTTCCGTGAGGCCAGCGCGGCACCTGAGGAGCCCGGCAAGGGGCCGGGAGAGAAGTACACCGGACCCGTCTGGTAGCGCCACTCGCCGAAGCCGGACATGCGCCCGGGCGGGCCGGCGAGCGAATATCCTCCCGGCGTATGACCGTCACGAGTCCCATCCGGACCGCTGTCCGTTCGCGCTTCCGCTGGGTGCCGACGGCCGCCGGCTGGACCGTCGGCGTCATCGCCACGTTGTCGCTGCTGGCCAGCATCTCGCCGCTCGTCCGCTCGGTCATCATGGTGCCGCGCGAGTTCGTCAACGACTACATCTTCAACTTCCCCGACACCAGCTTCGCGTGGGCGTTCGTGCTGGCGGTGTTGGCCGGGGCGCTCGCCGCGCGCAAGCGCATCGCCTGGTGGACGCTCGCGGGCTACATGGTCGCCGCAGCCGGGTGGAACATCGCCGACCTGCTCTCCGGCGACGAGTCCCGACTGGCGCAGATCGGCGAGATGATCGGGTTGGTCTTCCACATCGCGGCCATCGTGTTCCTGCTCCTCGCGCGCGGGCAGTTCTGGGCCAAGGCGCGTCGGGGTGCGCTGGCGAAAGCGGCCGGGGTCCTGGTGGCCGGAATGGGGATCGGCACGCTGATCGGCTGGGGCTTGCTGGAGCTGTTCCCGGGCACGCTGGCGCGACCGGACCGGTTTCTGTACGCCCTCAACCGCGTCAGTGCGTTCGCAGGTGCCGATCCCGACTCTTTCAGCGGCGCTCCCCACGGGCTCGTCAACGCGCTGCTCGGCCTGTTCGGCGCGCTGGCGCTGATGGCGGCCGCGGTGGTGCTGTTTCAGTCGCAACGCGCCGACAACGCGCTGACCGGCCAGGACGAGTCGGCGATCCGTGGGCTGCTCGACCTCTACGGCAAGAACGACTCGTTGGGTTACTTCGCCACCCGTCGCGACAAAGCGGTGGTGTTCTCCCCCGACGGCCGCGCCGCCATCACCTACCGCGTCGAGGTCGGCGTGTGTCTGGCCAGCGGAGATCCGGTCGGTGACCCGAAGTCCTGGCCGCAGGCGATCGGGGCCTGGTTCGAGCTGTGCCTGGCCTACGGGTGGGCGCCCGGTGTGATGGGTGCGAGCGCGGCGGGGGCGCAGGCCTTCCGCGGGGCGGGGCTCAACGCGTTGCAGCTCGGCGACGAGGCCATCCTGCACACCGATGAGTTCCGGTTGTCCGGACCGGAGATGCGCGGGGTGCGCCAGGCGGTGACCAGGGCCCGCCGCGCCGGTGTCGCGGTGCGGATGCGGAGGCACCGCGAACTGAGCGCCGACGAGATGACCGAGGTGATCACGCGCGCAGACGCCTGGCGCGACACCGACGACGAGCGGGGCTTCTCCATGGCCCTCGGTCGACTCGGCGACCCCGCCGACGGTGACTGTCTGCTGGTGGAGGCGGTGCGCGAGGACGGGCAGGTGGTCGCGATGTTGTCGCTGGTGCCGTGGGGTGCCAACGGGGTGTCCCTGGATCTGATGCGTCGCTCGCCCCACTCCCCCAACGGCAGCATCGAACTGATGGTCAGCGAACTGTGCCTGAACTCCGAGGACGTCGGGATCAGCAGGGTGTCACTGAATTTCGCGATGTTCCGGTCGGCGTTCGAGCAGGGAACCCAACTCGGTGCGGGCCCCGTCGCACGATTGTGGCGCTGGATCCTGGTGTTCTTCTCGCGCTGGTGGCAGCTCGAGACGCTGTACCGGTCCAACATGAAGTACCAACCGCAGTGGGTCCCGCGCTACGCCTGCTACGAGGATGCGCGGCTGGTGCCGCGAGTCGGGGTGGCCTCGGTGATCGCGGAAGGCTTTCTGGTCCTGCCGTTCTCCAAGCGTCACGTGCAGCCCCACACCGGCCATCACATCGCTGTCCCGGGCACCCTCGTCGCGACCGGACTGCTGCACAGCGACGGTTCCGCACCCGACGTCAGCCTGCCGGGTGGGCCGGACGAGGACGTGAGCCACCGGCTGCCCGAGCAGGTCCGGGTGCGGATGGCCAAGCTCACGGCGCTGCAGGGCGAGGGGGTGGATGCCTATCCGGTGGGCAGTCCGCCCAGCCACACCGTCGCCGCGGCGCTGTCGGCCCAGCAGGGCACCGAGGTGTCGGTCGCGGGCCGGGTGCTGCG
>MDTD01094113.1_pt1 | contig 31439 bp, 30 predicted proteins | sample 811221 | NCBI WGS metagenome assembly MDTD01 (sample SAMN05326646, study PRJNA326480) | marine metagenome | isolation source: seawater | place: Pacific Ocean: South West | collected 2011
ACCGGTGAAGATGACAGTGGGAAACACATTGTCTGCGCCCAGATGACAGAAGACTTTTTGAACTACACCAAAAGTCGTGGAAATGATCTCTCAACTGCTATTCCACAATTTGGTTTCCCTGGCTTGAAGCCAGGTGATCAATGGTGCCTTTGTGCCTCCCGTTGGAAAGAAGCTTTGGATGCTGGAATGGCTCCACCTGTTCGGCTCCGAGCAACTCATGAAGCTGCCTTGGAGATTGTTTCCTTGGACGAACTTCAGCATCACGCTCTCCCAGATGATTGATTGAACAGTGTCTCACATCAATCAGGAAATTCTCAAAACCTTGGCAAAGCCTAAAATAGTTCAACCTACCTATTTACAAAAGGTGGAACTCATTGTTAGCCAAATTCCCGCTGGAAAAGTAATGACCTATGGCCAAGTAGCTCAGTGCATAGGGCAGGGTACAGCTCGACTGGTCGGAATAGCTCTATCCTCTTTACCTAAAGGATCTTCCGTTCCTTGGCATCGAGTGGTAAATACAAAGGGAGGAATCAGTCCTCGCGCCAATCTTCAAAGTTCACTGGAACAGATCCAACGACTTTTAGATGAAGGAATCCAATTCAATCATAAACAAGAGTTAGATCTGAAGTCATACCGCTTTAAATCCTAAAACTTTGAAGTTTTTTATCTTGGTAAAATCTTGTTAAAACATGTATTGATAGCGTTTATTTCTAGTATGGGGATAGTTGTCTGACATCTTCTCAAAGGATACTGTGTTGACTTTGCAGCGGGCATTGTGGGTGTCTTCTCGATTTACTTCTCAAGCATAGTCATTAAAAGGGGCAACCATGTCTGGCAGAATCGAATGAAAGATCGTTCTAATTGTTGTTGCGGCGCAGGGTATCGGTGAAGCAATCGCCAAACGTTTTGTGGAAGAAGGAGCAAGGATTGTGATTGCAGATGTTTTGGACGAGGTTGGGCAAGGTACCGCCAAAAGTCTTGGTGGTACCTATGTTCACACGGACATCTCAGATTTTGAAGCACCTAAACAAGCAGTAGAAGTAGCTGTTCAGAATTACGGGTCTCTAGGTATTATTTTACAAAACGCGGGAATTTACCCTTGGACATTGATTGAAAACACACTTCCTGAAGAATGGGACCAAGTCTGTGCGGTTAATTTAAAAAGGACTTTTCTGGTAGCTCGAGCGGCTCTCCCAGTGATGAAAAAAATCGATCTGGTCGTATGATTTTTACCTCTTCAATCACAGGCCCCTACGTAACCAGTCCCGGTCACGGACACTACTCTGCGACAAAAGCCGGTATCAATGATTTCATCAAATCCTCTGCACTGGAATTTTCTGGATATGGTATCACAGTCAATGGGGTTGAACCCGGAAACATCCTGACAGATGGAATGAAAGCTCACCGATCCCAAGACTTCATTAAATCGATGGAAGACACCATTCCCTTGGGGAGGCTGGGGACCCCACTTGATGTGGCAAACGCCTTTTTATTCTCACTACCAAAGAGGCAGCCTATATCACAAGTACAACCATTGTGGTTGATGGTGGGCAACTGCTACCTGAAGAAAATGATTTTCGAATCAATCCAAATCAGTAAAATCTCAAGAAAAACATTAATAACAAAATCATAATCGGATAAGTGATGAGTCGTTTCGAAAGCCAAGTTGTTATTGTTACAGGCGGCGCTTTAGGAATTGGAGGCGCTACTGCTCGAAAATTTGCCAAAGAGGGAGCTAAAGTTCTCATCGCAGATTTCAATGAGGAGGCTGCTACCAAGAATGTCAATTTGATTCTCAGTCAAGGAGGGATTGCAGCATTCAGTCATATTGATGTCTCTGAGAGTGAAGATGTCGATAGAATGGTTCAGGAAGCCATTAGACAATTTGGCGGTGTAGATGTTCTTGTACAAAACGCTTTCAGTGTTGTAGCCGGTGAAAATAATATTCACGGCAGTGCCGTCACAGTAGAAGAGGAAAGCTGGGACTATGGGATGGATGTAATGCTCAAAGCGCTATACCTTGGCGCAAAACACTGTATCCCACACATGCAACGCAAGCAGTTTGGAAATATCATTAACATCGCCTCAGTCCACAGCTTTCTACAAGAACCCAATATGCTCGTATATGAAACCGCAAAAGCTGCAGTAGTTGGATTGACTCGGCAAATGGCTGTTGATTTCGGTCCCGACAATATTCGTGTAAACGCGATAGCCCCTGGTCACATTGTTACGGAGGGCCTCCAAAAAGTCTGGACACAAAACCCATCTGGTCTGAAATTTTTCGAAAATCAATATCCTCTTCGTAAAACTGGGGTGCCCGATGACATTGCTGATGGGATTGCATTCTTATGCTCTGAGGAAGCGTCTTTCATCACGGGGCATACCCTTGTGATTGATGGAGGTCTTTCTATTCAGTTACAGGAAAAATTCGGTATTCAGCAAGGTGTATTTGCTAGAAAGCATCCTGAAGTTCAGATTCCAGATGCAGCTTATTTAGAAGAAAAATAGAATTAAAATAGTGCATGTCAGTTCATTGACTGGTCAAACTCAATACAACTCTAAAACGACAACTCAAAGAGAACGGATTTTGCGTAATTGAGCAAGTCTTTGGCGATGAAGATGTGTGATGGCTGCGGTTAACTTCAGGAGATGCACTTAAATAGGTGTCTGCTGAACATCGGGAAAAAATTCATTCCTAAGGCAATTTCGTTTTGATTGCAGACTTACCTGAATTCGGCAAGTTGCTTGTACACTGGATTCTATCACACATTTTAAAGACCTAGAATCTAAAGATCCAAAATTCAGCACTGGCTTTGATATCAGCAAGCCACCTCAGGGACCAGTTTTGTTCTGGCATCAGGATAAGTGAGGTTGGAACACACCGTCATCCTTTACAGATCAAGTAGTATAAATTTTTGTGATGATTTATCTTCAGGACACACGACCACAAAACGGCTGCCTTCGTGTGATTCCAGGTTCTCATAGAAAATTACACGAGTTCACTACACCAACGCCCATACAGAATCTCTGTCTCGTGAAGAGAATCGATGGTTCGAGTCAATTCCGGGCCAAGTTGCAGTTCCCATAAATTCTGGAGATTTGATTGTTGGGGGCACGGCTGATTCACTGAGTCTTTCAAACTTGCAATTAGAGAATAGGGCACTAACTATTCTGTGGTTTTACCCAAATTGCAATGTCCCGACACCAGTACTTCAATCACGCATTTCAGAGATGTTTTTTGCGAACTGGTGTCGACATAGAATCTAGTGTACCGGATAAAATCACACCATTAGATTGTGCTAATGAAAATCGTGTGGGATGTGAGCTTTATTTTCCAAAAAATTTTCTAGGAATGATCCAAATCCTTAGTGTCGAATTCCCGAAAGACACTAAGAGAAGAGACTGAGCTGAAGTGGTACGACTCATAACTCGCGAAGGCTAAACATCAGCGGATAGCCTTCCTGCTGTGCCATATCATGAACCTTATCCACCTTAGCTTCAGCTTCTTGGAGACTATAACTTCCAACAACAGCAACTCCGTGTTGATGAGCCTGCCACATGATTTGAACCGACATATCCTGCCCTTTGTGAAACACGACTTCCAACATCTGAACAACAAACTCGCGTGGTGTAAAATCATCATTGTGCAGCAAGACCTGATATTGCTTTGGATGCTTCAACTGGGTGTTTTTCTGAATTTTCGGTTTGGCAGTTGTTTGATCAGCCATTGCCCTCCATCTTTTGCCAGAAAATAGATTTTTTCAAATTATCAACAGCTTACTCCTCTCACTGCTCGCTGTAAACTATTTCTGCAATTGCTGGTTTCTCTCTTCTTTTAATTACCGAATCGCTTTCCTAGTTTTACGATTTCGGACAAATCCCAATAGAATTGCTTAATAATGTATCCATAGTTGGTTTTGGAATTTGCTTGTTTTGCATAAAATATTTATTTTTTATTATTGAATTTTTAAATCTGTTGTTAATGGAAGCAAATTCTTTATAAAAGATAATGTCTATTCTTTTCTTTGTTGAGTAATTTGTTTAGTATTCAATCAGTTTATTCATTAAAGTAAGATTTTATGTCAATTTAGAGTGTATTAAATTTTCATGAAACCAATCATTGTCTTTGATCTTGGCGGAGTTTTGATTGACTGGAACCCGCGCTATCTTTACAGGAAGCTTTTCACTGACGAACCTCACATGGAGTTCTTTCTGCGTGAAGTGGTTTCCAATGAGTGGAATCAGCAGATGGATGCGGGAAAACCCCAAGACGTATCTGTTGAAGAACTCACTAGGGCATGCCCTCAATATCGCGATGCGATCATTGCCTGGATGACACGATGGGATGAGATGCTTGGTGGCGCTATTGAAACAATGCCAAAAATTTTGAAGTATTTTTCCAGAAAAAGTTACGAACTCCACGCAATCACAAACTGGTCCGCAGATACTTTTCACTTTGCTGAGAAGAAATACGATTTTCTGAAGCTTTTCAAAACGATCACCGTTTCTGGGCGTGAGAAAGTAGCCAAACCCAACCCTATAATTTTTGAAATATTTTTGGAACGACATCGGCTCAAAGCCAGCAATTGCATTTTTATCGACGATGCCCCTAGAAATATTCAATCCGCCTTTTCAATGGGTTTCGAGACTATTCATTTTAATAACCCTGCTGACTGCATACGAGAGCTTGAAGACAAGATTGGCGATCAAGGTTTACTGCAATTTATCGAGGAAGAAGTCAATGCCCCCAGATCAGAAAATTCTGAGTCAGCAAATTCAGCAACAAAAACAAAATTTACGAAAAGCCGCTGATCTGACCATATCTTTCATTGAATTAAGCAAATTTCTGGAAGAAGAAGTTGAAGAGATTATTGCTTTGGCAGCCACGGGATCTAAGGTTATTCCGGAAGTAAATTTCAATGATATCCAAAAAGGAGAAGTGTGTGCTGATTTGACTCAACTTGTTAAAAAAAGAGGCTGTGCAGTCATCCGACAAGTTTTTAAGGCAGATCAAGTCAATGAATGGAATGAACAGATCGTGGGGTATATCGAATCAAATCAGTACTATAACAAGGAAATTGAAAAACGAGGGCTGGATCAATACTTCAGTCAACTTACTTCTGGTCGACCACAAATTTTTGGTTTGTATTGGTCCAAACCTCAAATCGAAGCACGCCAGTCCCAGGAGCTAGCAGTAGTAAGAAGATGGTTGAATAGGCTTTGGGATTACAATCAACCTGGTAAGCCTGTCTTCAACCCAGATCGAGAATGTTCCTATGCCGATCGTTTACGTCGGCGCCAGCCGGGTGATAGCACTTTGGGACTTTCACCACATGTTGACGGGGGCTCGGTGGAACGTTGGCTGGATGAAGGCTTCCGCAATGTATATCGACACGTTTATTCTGGGGAATGGCAAAGGTACGATCCCTTTGCCGCAGCTCATCGTACGGAAACAAAAGAGATTCCTTCTCCTGCCGTTTGCCAGATGTTCCGAACCTTTCAAGGGTGGACTGCCTTGACATCACAAGGACCTGGTGAAGGTACACTTCAACTCATTCCAATCGCCAGAGGAATGGCCTGGATTCTTCTCAGGGCATTGCAGAATGATGTCTCCGAAGACGATCTTTGTGGAGCAAAAGTTGGAAGAGCTCTCTCCATTCTTCCTGACTACCACCAAATGCTACTGAAAGCCTTGGTTCCCATTCCAAAAGTTCAGCCTGGTGACACTGTGTGGTGGCATCCAGACGTCATTCACGCTGTAGAAGATCATCATCAAGGAAATGGCTACAGCAATGTGATGTACATTGGTGCGGCTCCTGTTTGTGAAAAAAATCAAATTTTCCTCCCCAAGCAAGCTAGCGCCTTTCTAAAAGGACGATCCTCTCCTGACTTTGCCCCAGAAGACTACGAAGTCGATTTTGTCGATAGAGCTCAATTGAGTGATTTGACTGAACTCGGTCGCCTGCAAATGGGACTTAGTTAATTAAGTCTAACAAATCCCATTCTTACAGTACTATAGACATTGTTCACAGGTCCGCTCCTATCTCGAGATTTGAACAATTAAATTCTTGAAAAATCTCTTAACTCAAGACCTCTACGTTATCGAAATGCTCTTCGATTCAATAGATGCTATCATATTTTTCTTTGAAAACTCCTCTATGCTTTAAAAAAAATTTTGAAAGAATAGCTGGTTATCACGTCGATTATGAAAAGAGTTTCGTAATTTTCTACTATCACTTTTTATCAATAGAAAAATTATTTGACAAAGGTAATCGATAATAGCATCGTTGTTTTAAGTCTCCAGTGAGGAGGTGAATTTTTTGAGGATTTGGATATGCAGCGTGATGAACAATTAAAGAAGATTACAGAAAAACCACTTGATGTGCTCATCATAGGGGGAGGAATCAACGGAGCGGTCTCCTTCGGAGCATTAGCAGGACAAGACATCAGCGTTGGTCTGATTGATCGAAAGGACTTCGCCAGCGAGACAAGTATGCACTCCTCCAACCTTGTGTGGGGTGGCATAAAATACATGGAGAGCTATGAATTTGGTCTCGTTCGGAAACTTTGCATGTCCCGCAACCAGCTGATGAAGGCCTACCCCACTAATATTAGAGAACTACGCTTTTTCACCAACCTAGACCGAGGGTTCCGATTTCCCGCAATTATGCTCTACATGGGTGCATTTCTTTACTGGCTGATTGGTAATTGCTTCACACGCCCCCCCCGACTCTTGACCACCTCTAAAATTCGAAGTGAAGAACCTGTTGTAAGCACAGATAAAAGTATTGGGGGAATTGAGTACTCTGATGCCTACTTACCTGAAAATGATGCTCGCTTTGTATTCCAATTTATACGTGGTGCCATAGACAGAGGGGGCATAGCCCTAAATTATGTTGAATCTTTAGGAGGCGAACAGAATGCGGACTCAGGTTTTTGGAGAATCAAAGTTCGAGATCAAATCAGCGGTGAAAATCATGAGATTCAAACCAAAGTACTTGTAAACGCTTGTGGCCCTTTTGTCGACTTTCAGAATAAAGTCTTGGCTCAAAACACTAAGCATCAACATGTATTTTCTAAAGGAATCCACCTGATCGTTAAGAGATTAACGCAGCATGAGCGAGTGCTGACTTTCTTTGCTGACGATGGCAGACTTTTCTTCGCTATTCCTATGGGACAGAGATCTGTCATTGGTACCACTGACACTCAAGTTTCCCAACCTGAGACACACGTCACACCGGAGGACCGATCTTTTGTCCTGAACAACATAAATAAGCGTATTGAATTGGACGAACCTTTGACAGAATCCGACATTATTGCAGAGCGCTGCGGTGTTCGACCCCTTGTTATCAAACGTCAACAAGATAAGACTATAACTGACTGGGTGAAGATGTCACGCAAGCACGAAATTGATGTTGACACAATTCAGAAAACTATCAGTATCTTCGGTGGAAAACTAACAGATTGCCTTAATATTGGTGAAGAGGTAGTGGAATTCGTGCGAGATTGTGGTGTAGATTTTCAAGAAAATACTACAGTTTGGTACGGTGAGCCCAACAAGAATGAACACGATCAATTCTTACAAAGAGCAGCTGAAATTAAACTGGATGATTCAACTCCTCTAAATGCCAGTGAACCAAGCTCGACCCGACTTTGGCGGCGCTATGGAAATAAAGCTTTCGATATTTTACATCAGTTAGAAGCGAATCCAGAACTAATGAAGGAGTTGATTCCAGGCTCGGAGTGCTTGACTGTAGAAGCGCTCCACGCTAGAGACCATGAAATGGTTGTTCACTTGGAAGATTTTCTAAGAAGACGAACAAAGATCTCCATGATGATTTCCCAAAAGAGTCTTGAAGAAAATCCTGCAACCAAGCAGGCTTGTCAGCTTCTCTTTGGTGATCATTTTCAAGATCGTTGGACAAGCTTTGTTGAATCTGCGCAGATTCAACAAAAAGCTGCGCTGAACTGACCCCAAAATTGTGAAAAAGTTAAATACCGCCCAACGGGACCAGCAACTCTATGCGTCCAGGATCGCTTGGTATTATTACAAAGCTGGATGGACGCAAAATGAAATTGCCGAAAAGCTTGGTCTGAACCGTGCGCGGGTGATCAGTGTGCTGAATGAAGCCAGATTGTCAGGTCGAGTTACCATTCATGTTCACGGTGCTGATGCTCGATTGAGTGATTTAGAGCATCAGCTCTGTGAAAACTGGCACCTCAAAGAAGCTCTTCTTGTTCCGGAGATTTCTCCTGAAAATATTAACGAAAACATTGGTCTGGCGGCAGCTCAGTATATGGAGCGCTTTCTAGATCATGAAAAGCAACTGATTGGGCTTGGCTGGGGCTCTACGATCTCCTGGATGACAAGGAACATCACACATTCTACGCGGTCGGAGACTTCGTTCATCACTTTGTGTGGAGGTGTAACTACTTACCTGAGCACTCGCATTGCAGAAAGGTCTGTCGGCTCACTCCTTTCCGGATTTCGCTACCCTTTCTACATCATCCCAGCACCACTTGTTGTCAATTCAAAAGAAATTAGGGACCTCCTCTTGGAAGAACTGGAGGTACAGCGAGTTTTACAAATGGCCCTTACTGCAGATTTAAGCTTTGTCGGGATTGGTGCCCTTGAACCGAGCAACAGCTTCTCACAATTTGGATACAGCAGTAAAGAAGATCTGGAATTATTGACCAGATTAGGGGCAGCAGGTGAAATTCATGGAGAGTATTTCGATGCCGAAGGACAGTCACTAAAACTCGAACAGCACGATCGACTGATTGCTACACGTCTCTCAGACTTGCGGAAAATGAAGCAAGTCGTTGGTGTCGCTGGAGGAGAACGAAAACTGGAAGCACTGCGTGGTACCTTGAGAGGCAATTTAATATCTACTCTAATCACTGACGAACGCACAGCGCAGGCGCTGCTTCAATAACTCCTCACCGCTTCTAAGAATTCCCCTCTGACTCCCACAAACCTTTTACGCTGTCACATTAGTCTTCTTCTTGCAGTAACCTTGCAAATTAACCTTTGTAACGAAATACCAAAAGATTCAGATAATATTTGATTATTTGCTCAATTAAAGGGAATTTCTTTCTATAAACTTACTGTAAGGTAACAGATAAAAATTGCACTAAAAGTGACTTAAATTTTATTTGGAAATAAAAACGATTTGAATTGTTAAACTTTGCGGAAAACGAAGATTGCGTAGAGGACAGAAACGAATGAAGCACCCCAAAGGGGTAAATCGATAAGGCCCAGCCAAAAGATGTGTATGAATCCACTTCCTAATAGAGAGATAAAGAGGCGGTCACCACGAGTAGTATGTAAACCCAAAACGCCATAACGTGGTCCACCTCCTGGTGATTTGTATTCCCAGATTGCCATGCAGGTCAATGCCACCACAATGAGGATAAAAAACAGTGCGGTCTGCCAAGTCCAAGCCATCCACGAAAGAAGCATCTTTATACCCTCCCCAAAGCAAAACCCTTGGCTATATAATTCCGAACAAAATATATCACAAAAGCGCCAGGGACGATCGTAAGGGTACCAGCAGCGGATAAAAGGCCTAGCTCATATCCTGCTGTACTCACTGTGCGGGTCATTGTTGCAGCAATAGGTTTAGCATCTACCGCTGTCAAAGTTTTCGCTAAGAGCAATTCAACCCATGAAAACATGAAGCAAAAGAAGGCGGCTACACCAATACCCGCTGCAATCGCAGGAATGAAAATTTTAAAGAAAAATTGTGGAAACGAGTAGCCATCAATGTATGCCGTTTCATCTAATTCTTTTGGCACACCAGACATAAATCCTTCAAGAATCCAGACCGCCAGAGGAATATTGAAAAGACAGTGTGACAAGGCAACTGCGATGTGTGTATCGAACAGGCCAATTGCAGAGTATAACTGAAAAAATGGTAACGCGAACACAGCTGGTGGAGCCATCCGATTTGTGAGCAACCAAAAAAACAGATGCTTATCTCCAAGAAATCGATACCTGGAGAAGGCATAAGCTGCTGGCAAGGCGACAAGCAAAGAGATGATAGTGTTGATAGTTACGTAGGTCAAAGAATTGACATAGCCCATAAACCATGTTGGATCCGTGAAAATCGTAACGTAATTTTCGACCGTAAAATTATTTGGCCAGAGTGTAAACGAACCAAGGATTTCGTTGGTTGTCTTGAAGGACATGTTGACGAGCCAGTAAATTGGCAACATCAAGAATACAATATAAATTGTGGGAATTAACCAGGTGATTTTCTTCATTAGTTGGTCTCGTTGCGCATCATGAGGGTGTACAGTACCCAACAAAGCAGTAGGACCACAAAGAAATAGATGATTGACATTGCTGCAGCAGGCCCTAGATCGAACTGCCCTAAAGCAACTTTCACAAGGTCAATTGAAAGAAACGTAGTACTGTTTCCAGGGCCACCGCCAGTCAAAACAAATGGTTCTGTATAGATCATGAAACTGTCCATCAAGCGCAACAACAACGCGATTGTTAGGACTCGTTTCATCTTAGGTAGTTGGATATAACGAAACACCTGCCAGGAAGTGGCACCATCAATTTTGGAGGCTTGATAGTAGGCATCTGGAATAGATCTCAAACCTGCGTAACATAGTAGTACAACCAGAGAAGTCCAGTGCCAAACATCCATTGTAACTACTGTAGCCCAAGCCCAAAAAGGGTTTTGTGTGAAATTATAGTCAAAGCCAACCCCATTGAGCATCTTACCCAGCAACCCAATATCAGGCAGAGCAAAAATATTCCACATGGCTCCGACCACGTTCCAAGGAATCAAAAGAGGTAGTGCCATCAAAACAAGGCAAATTGTAACCCCAATTCCCTGACGGGGCATTGCCAGAGCAATCCCTACTCCGAGCGGAACCTCAATCAATAAAATCAAAAAGGTAAAGAGAAGTTGGCGTCCCAATGCAGCATGAAAACGTTCTGATCGCATTACCTCTTCGAACCATTTGACACCCTCCCAAAAAAAAAGATTATCCCCAAAGGTCTCTTGAACAGAGTAATTTACCACTGTCATCAATGGAATGATGGCGTTAAAGGCTACTAATGCCAAAACTGGCAAGACCATGAACCAAGCTTTTTGATTGTTCGTCTTGTTGATCATGACTGACCTTTAGCCTCATGAATCCACCCATTACAATAGACATGCGTGTGATCAGGGTCGAAATCCAAATGTAAAGAATCAGATGGAATGTCGACTTCTTCGCCAGCGTATATATTCAGGTTTGTACCCCCTACTTCTGCTTTAATGATCCGATATCGGCCGACATCATCTACTCGCCGAATTTGAGCTGGGATGCCTTCAGATGCTAGGCGAATGAATTCTGGACGAATGCCAATCTGGAGATTGGAAGAAGCAGGATGTGGAAGATTTTTATTTAAAGGAATACGGTGTCCCACAAAAACTGGTGCCCCTTCGCTCCACTCACAAGGGAGCAGGTTCATTCCAGGAGAACCTATGAAGTGACCTACGAAGGTATGTCTTGGTTTCGAGAAGAGTTCTTCGGGAGTGCCAATCTGCACAATCTGTCCCTCATACATCACAACCACCTCATCCGCAAAAGTCAGCGCCTCTGTCTGATCATGAGTAACATAAATCATTGTAAATCCAACCTGCTGATGAAGTCGCATCAATTGAGACCTTAACTCCCACTTCAGGTGCGGATCGATCACAGTCAATGGTTCATCGAACATCATTACATTCACGTCAGAGCGGACTAACCCCCTTCCTAAGGAAATTTTCTGCTTGTCAGCGGCGGTTAAGCCTGAAGCTCGTTGCTTCAACTGGTTTTGCATCGAGAGCATCTTGGCTATCTGCTGTACACGTTCATCAAGTTCGGCTTCTGGTAGTTTTCTGTTTCGCAGAGGGAATGCCAGATTGTCATAGACAGACATCGTGTCATAGACCACTGGAAATTGGAAAACTTGTGCAATGTTTCGCTGATCAGGAGGAAGTCTAGTTACATCCTTTTCATCAAAGAGGATCTGACCCTCCGAAGGTTTGAGTAGCCCCGATATCAAATTCAATAATGTTGTCTTCCCACAACCAGAAGGCCCCAACAAAGCAAACGCACCTCTATCCCGCCAGGTCAGATCAATCTTCCTGAGAGCATAGTCTTCTTCAGTTTGTGGATTTGGTGAATAGCTATGTCGGAGTGATTTTAGTGTTATCGATGACATGTCAAACCTGAGCCGGCACAAGTTGTTCTTGGTCATCAAAGAGCAAACAGTTTGAGGCAGAAACGTAGAGCTTCAGTTTTTCTCCGGTAGGGAGGTGCATTACTCCTTGAGTATGCGCTACCCAATCATGTTCAGCCCACTTCAAATGTATAAAGCTCTCCGAACCAGTGATTTCTGTAACTGTAACTTCTCCTGATAATTCAAAGATATCTTCGGCGTTGCACTGAATATGCAGATGGTGAGGACGAAATCCAAGTGTATATTCGCCAACAGGCACATTTTGGAAAGGAGGTAACTTCAGTGATAAACCTTGCTCACCCTCAAAACCCTTTGCAGTACGTTTTAAATTAAGAGTGTTCAATGGAGGATCTGAAAATGCTTTTGCAGTAGCGAGATCGTGAGGTTTTCTAAAGACCTCTTGAGTTGGACCGTATTGAGTAACACGTCCCTCACGCATCGTCGCTGTGTATCCACCCATTAACAAAGCTTCATGAGGCTCTGTAGTGGCATAGACTACGGTCGCTCCAGTATTTGCAAAGAGATGAGGTAATTCTTCTCGTAGTTCTTCTCGAAGTTTATAGTCGAGGTTGACCAGCGGTTCATCAAGTAACACCAAGTCCGCACCTTTCACCAGCGCTCTGGCTAATGCAGTTCTCTGTTGCTGGCCCCCTGATAATTCGTTTGGTTTACGATGCATGTATGGGGTCAACTTGAGCAACTCTGCGACCCTTTCTACGCGAGGTCGCAATTGACTTTCAGAGAGTTTTTGGATTCGTAAAGGTGAAGCGATGTTCTCAAAAACGGACATATTGGGAAAGTTGATAAACTGCTGATAAACCATTGCCAAATTTCGGCGTTGTACAGGAATTCCAGTTACATCCTGACCTTTGAACCACACTGACCCCGCACTGGGTTGGTCAAGACCAGCCATCAAACGCATCAATGAAGTTTTGCCCGAAAGGGTAGGGCCAAGCAAAACATTGAATACACCAGGATTGAGGCTTAAATCGGTGTGTGCAATGTGTACTTCACCATACACCTGCTTACTTAGTTCATGAAATTCAAGAGACATCTTGATTAATCGCTGATTGCAGGATTAATATCCTACCCGGCAGATTCTCAGGGGGCAAGCCCCCGAGAAAAGGATGGTCTGGAACGAACTGATTAGTTCTGGCTCCAGCGTTTGACCAAAGAATCGTAACTAACAGTTACACCCTTAGGCTTTTCGTTAGTTAATTTGGCTTTCGGTGAACCTGGTTGGTTCAACCAGTAGGAAGGATCACGCTCTTCATTCAGCCGAGGACCACAGCCACCATAAACATTAGCAGCTTCGTCAGCCTTCTGCATTCGAGACATGACTTGGTCCATCTCACCAGCCAGCCGGTTCATGGCTTCCTGTGGAGTAAAAGCGCCAGAGTTGACGTCACCGATTTGTTGCCACCAGATTTGGGCTAACTTTGGATAATCTGGAACATTGATTCCAGTTGGTGACCACGCAACTCTATCTGGTGATCGGTAGAACTCTACAAGTCCACCTAGCTTTGCTGCTCTTTCCGTAAAATGCTGATGGCGAACTGTGCTGTCACGAATGAATGTTAAACCAACGTCACTCTTCTTGACATCAACTGTTTTAGAGGTGACGAATTGAGCGTACAACCAAGCAGCCTTTGCACGATCAACTGGTGTTGACTTCAGAATTGTCCAGGAACCTACGTCCTGATAACCAACTTTCTGTCCTTCTTCCCAGTATGGACCATGAGGGCTTGGTGCCATTCTCCAAAGCGGAGTACCACTTTCATCAACGGTATTGTTCCCATCAGCACGTGACTTCACCATATCGGCTGTAAAAGCAGTGTACCAGAAAATTTGCTGGGCCACGTTACCCTGGGATAGTGCAGGTAATGATTGATAGAAATCATATGAAGCAGCCCCAGGAGGAGCATATGCCCGCAGCCATTCATCCCATTTGCGAATTGCATAAACTGCGGCGGGACCATTTGCGGCGCCGCCCCTGCTTACAGAAGCGCCCACTGGATTACAGCTGCCAGCTTCCATTCGAATACCCCATTCATCAACAGGTATTCCATTTGGCTCACCCTTAGAACCTGCTCCAGCCATTGATAACCAAGCATCAGTCATCCTCCAGCCCAAGTCTGGTGCTCGTTTGCCGTAGTCCATGTGTCCGTAAATCTGCACACCATCAATGGTTTTGACATCATTTGAGAAGAACTCTGCGATATCTTCATAGGCAGACCAGTTGACTGGAACACCTAGATCATAGCCATACTTCTGCTTGAAAGCCGCTTGAAGATTTGGTCGGTCAAACCAATCTTTGCGAAACCAATAAAGGTTTGCAAACTGCTGATCGGGCAGCTGATACAAGTCACCATCTGGACCGGTAGTAAACTGAACACCCATAAAATCATTTAGATCTAGGGTAGGTGACGTTACATTCTTGCCTTCTCCAGCCATGAAGTCGGTTAAGTTATAAGCCAACTGCAATCGGGAGTGTGTCCCGATCAAATCGCTGTCGTTCACATACGCATCGTAAAGATTCCTCTTTGTTTGCATCTGGGTCTGAACAGCCTGAACAACCTCACCTTCTCCCAGCAGTTGGTGGTTCACTTTAATGCCGGTGATTTCTTCAAATGCCTTAGTCAGAACCTTGGACTCATAGGAGTGAGTCGGAATGGTTTCTGAGAGAACATTGATCTCCATACCTTTGAAAGGCTCAGCTGCGTTGATGAACCATTCCATTTCGGCCATCTGCTCAGATTTTGAGAGTGCAGAAGGCTGGAATTCACTGTTGATCCAACGCTTCGCCTCTGGCTTTCCAGCTATCGCAGTAAAGGCACTCATCGTCAGCGCTAACGCCGCGCTCATGAAGAGCTTGCTAAATTTCATTATCTTCCTCCTTTTAGTGCTACCAACTCTATAGTGACAGTAAATCGCAGTCGGGCAACATGCTAAACTGCCTGTATGACACGGGGGCATACAATGCAATTGAATTTGACTTTTGTCAAATTTTTTTTCTATTGAGTAAATCTAGATGAAATTTGTTGTCTCAGAATTTTTTTGAAAATAGAACTATCCGGTCATATGGGCTGGAGAAAAACATTATGCAGCCAAAGATTTCATTGGCCAACTACTCTTGAAATGAGAACAACTAGCGATGAATTCTTTGTTCTAGAAAAGATTTACTTTCTGTCGAAAGCCATTCTTGTTGGTCTTCAATTAATAGGTTCCATTCCTCCATTAAAAAAGAAGGGGAAGGTTCGTTACTGCAGGTTTGACGCATGAACCTGCAAAATTCCTTGAAGTGCAGTGCATCTCGCATAATGATGGTCTCATATGATGTTAATATAAATGAGTCACATCCTGTGCTTTTGTACGAACTGCCATTCCATTGACTTTTTATTTGTCTAATAAATCTGCATTTTATGTTCCACTATTTGGAAAAATAATATGGCCGAAAAGCGAATGACCAAGCTGAACCCTCTAATAAAACCCCCAAATCCACTGGATCTAGAAAATGATATCTTTATTCCTGAAGATGAAGAAAGTTTCCCCAGGGTGAAACGCTTGGAACAGTTGAAGAAAGAGCCAAAGCGAACACTTCGGCTTGTCAAACGTTGGTTAAGGGAAAGCTAGGATGTTTGCAGGACCCGACTAGCAATTCTGGCTTCTGGTAGGTTTCTTTCTACCAAGCAAGCCACTCTTGTTTTGGTTCACTCAATAAATTCCCCTACGCTTGAAATCCTCGCTCCAAAGCCGCCATTACCTGATCTAAATTCTTCTCGCAGCCCACAGCTAGTCGTACCAAATATCTCGAAATTCGTAATTCTTCGAGTTCTTGATCGCTGGCACGGTAATGGGCTAGCATTGCGTAAGGACAAATCATTGAGGTGTTTGAACCAAGACCAGGTGCTTTGTGAATTGGTCGGAGGTCTGCGTCATAGAATCGGCGTATTCCATCAAGGTTATCATTCTGCAAAACAAAGCTGATTAGGCTGCCAGCTCCCTTTAACAACTTTTTTGCCAATTCATGACTGGAATGGGATGGTAACTGATTGAAACTTACAGAACGAACTTTTGGATGAACTTCTAGGAATTGAGCGACCTGAACTCCATTAGAATTAAATCGCTCCATCCGCTCAGGGAAATTCTCCATACAGTCAAATAGGGCAAGGACCTCCCATGGTGACATGAAGTTCTGCCATTCAGACTGAAAGGCTTTCAATTGAGCAGACCAATATCCATAACGAGTCAGCAAAACTCCTCCCCCATGTTGGTTGTTTCCACACAAGTATTTTGCCGTGCTGTGGATCACCATGTCAGCGCCCCATACCAGAGGTTGAGCATTAGTAGGTCCAGCTAGTGTGTTATCCACAATTACAGGGATCTCGTATTTTTTTGCTATCGCCTGAATTCTTGGAATGTCTGGTACTTCTCCGAGCGGATTAGTAATGCTCTCCGTGACAATTCCAGCAACTGATTTGTCTTCAAGCACCTCTTCTAATTGTTCCAGTTCATCAGTATTGAGAAAAATCGGCTCGCCGCTACCCCCCCTCCATTTATCAAACATCAATAGGGAGTAGGTGTCCGTATATAGCAACCCTATAGCCACAAAGCGTTTAGGTTGCTTGCTTTGGCATCGCCTTCTTGCCAACTCCATCGCAGTTGCGACTGCATTCATACCCGAAGGGAACATAAAACATTCTTTCGCCTCCTCCCACTCAATCAGTTGAGCACAGATTTTTTTGGTAGCTTTTAAAGACGATGAAGTCGGGACCGCCACATTATTCTTCCAAGCATCTATGTTTCTGACTGAGAGCAAGGCTCCTCTTCGCTTTCGCAATTGGAAGAGACCCTCCATCAACTCATAGTGTTGGCCAAGGACAACCCCACCTGGTGTTCCCATTTTTTCTGTATCACCCACCCAAAACTCCTTTTCTTGCTTGATGGGCAATGGTTCAAAAGACTGTGTTGAATACCAGATAATCTGATCATGCTCGGCATGCTGGTCCTCATCAAACCATTCATTTCTTTGATCAGCACCCGAATCAGGAATAATCCAGAGTCGTTGTTCCATCGAATCAGATCCAACAGATTTCCACTCTGTCAGCCAGGAAGGTAGAGGCTCTTTTATTTGCCAGGCAATCCGAAGTTTAGGCTCTTTTGTTAGTAAAAAATCTATTAATTCACGCAGAGCGCCTTGGACTGAAACAAAAGCTAGGGCTCGAGCGACCTTGTACTTCTCTTGGAGATGTCGTTGCCACTCATACAAGACAGGCCTATCCACCATTCGGTAGTAACCCCAAATCAGACGACAGCGGTTTTCTTCATAATCTATGACTGTCTGCAAATCTGGCATTTCAGCAGTAGTGCCATAATTTTGACCACCAACTGGTTCCAAAAAGCGCGAGGGTATAGGGTCGTGCGGAGCAGAGGTAGAAGAATCCGTTGCCATATTAGGATTAATCTAGAGGATCAGCGCAGTTGACTACGCAACTCATCAAGGAACTGCCGATGTGATTCTCGTATTTTGAAAACCAGCCGAATTTGTCTGATTGCCAATAACAAAAACAAGAGGATTAAGCATCCCATCAGGGAAAGTGACAGCAGAGGAGGAAAGCTCAACAGCCAATCGCTCAATGCATGAAAATGGCTCATGTAGCTAAAGGTTCGTTGTATTTAAATGAATGACATTATGCTGAGCATCCAACTCAGCCCATTGTCCTAACAAAATTGGGTGATTGACTTCTCCATGCCCGTGAGGTAGGCCAATCGCCATTGGGAGATTTAAATCACCAAGAACGTCTAATAGAACATCCTTAATTTGGTTTATTGTACCACACTCTACGAATTCACCAAAAACAAAAGCCCGGACTTTCTCAAATTGGCCGCTTTGCCTCATCTGGGTCAGCATGCGATCCAAACGATAAGGCGCTTCGCAAACTTCCTCGAGAAAAAGGATTGAATTTGTTAAATCTACCTGGGCCCCAGTTCCCATGGCAGAAAGGATTACAGAGAGGCACCCCCCACTGAGCCTTCCTTTCACAGATTCAGCATTTTGCAAGAATTGGACGGGAGTAGAGGGAAATTCCAATTTGAAAAGGGCGTTCTTGAGGGCTTCACGGTTCTTACCTGCCTGTGGACCACCCACAAATTGTGGTGAAGCAAGCGTGGGCCCATGACAAACCAACCAATCGGTGTGGCGTTGGAGGTAGTGAAGCAGTAGGGAGCAGTCGCTGAATCCAATCAACCATTTGGGTTTGTCGTGCCAGGAAGCCGGTTGAAGCAATGGCAGTACTCGAGCAACTCCGTAACCCCCTCGAATGCAGAAGACCGCCCGAACCTTCTCATCTTCAAGTTGTTGCTGAAATTCTGCGGCTCGATCTTGATCAGTACCCGCCAGATGCAAGTGAGAACGGGTAAGTTTAGGAGTATGGGTCACTTGGAGGCCCCAATCTTCCTCTAGGATTTGAAAAGCTCGCTCTGCTAAGCGTGGCTGCTCCAAATTCAATTTTGAAGATGGTGCTACAACCGCGACGGCATCTCCTCGCTGAAGCGGGGGTGGACGTATCATCTCATGTTTTGTTTGTACCGCGAGCCATCACCAGTTTCCCAGAGCGGACCATTTCCTTGAGCCCCATAGTGTTGAAGAGTTTTTCCATAGCATCGATTTTCGAGGAAGATCCAGTTGACTCTACAATTAAAGATTGGTCCGTGATATCGACAATCTTAGCCCTAAATACATCGACAACCTGTAAGACCTCTGACCGCTTTTCTAGGCCAACCAACAATTTAAATATTGCTAATTCACGTTCAACCGATTGATTGGGATCGTGATGACTAGCGTGCACAACATCCACTAACTTATTTAACTGCCGGAGAATCTGATCTAGTGTTTCAGGATCACCCTGAACAACAACCGTGATTCGGGAAAACTGGTGATCTACAGCTGGTGAGACCACCAAAGAATCAATATTGTAGCCTCTTCTCGCAAAAGTTTGCGAGAGACGCATCAATACCCCTGGTTTGTTGTTGACGTAAATACTAATTGTAAATTCTTCCATGTATTTTCTTAAAAAGAGAGGCTGCGTTCAATCTGAAAGTTTCAATCTCTAACATAATTCCAGTACGCATAAGGCTTATATTCGAATGCCTCTCAGGTGCTTCCTACAGGCTTCTCGAGTTTACGGTCCTTCGGCTTCTCAATGAGCATGTCCTTCACGGCAGCTCCTGCTGGGATCATCGGGAAGACATTGTCTTCTTTTACAACCTCAGCGTGAATAATGCAGGGCCCATCATTGTAGGCAAGTGCCTTCTTCAAAATCTTAGTCACATCCCCGGCGCGTCGAATTCTGAAACCTTTCACACCATAGGACTCACCAAGTTTCACAAAATCTGGGTTTCCGTCGAGTTCGCACCCACTCAGTCGCTGGTCAAAGAAAAGCTCTTGCCACTGACGAATCATTCCCAAGTAGCGATTATCAATTATTAAAATTTTAATCGGAACTCTCTGGAGCGCTGCTGTGGAGAGTTCTGCCAGCGTCATTTGGAAGCCACCATCTCCCACTACAGCTACTACTAGATCGTTTGGACACCCCAACTGGGCACCAATCGCAGCTGGGAATCCGTATCCCATTGTCCCAGCACCTCCACTGGAGAGCCATTGACGTTCCCGCGAGCTTTTGCAAAACTGGGCTGCCCACATTTGGTGCTGGCCGACATCAGTACTGATTATACCTCTGGATTCAGAGAGCCGATCCAGCTCATCAAGAACATATTGTGCTCGTAATCCACCCCGCTTTGGATACTTAAGTGGATACTTCTTTTTCCAAGAAGCAACTGATTTCAACCAAGGACCTGAATCTAATTTTTGGACATGCGGAATCAACTCCTGCAATACCAAGCGTGCATCTCCATTGATAGACACATCAGGCTGAATGATTTTTCCGAATTCAGCGGGATCGATATCAATATGAATTTTGCTAGCAGTTGGGCAGAATTCACTTACTTTCCCAGTAATGCGATCATCCCAGCGGGCTCCAATGGCCATAATCATGTCACAGCCAACAACCGCCTTGTTTGCGTAAGCGGTTCCATGCATGCCGAGCATACCGACAGATAATTCATGGGTTTCTGGAAAGGCTCCTTTACCTAACAAGGTCGTTGTCACAGGCGCTTGAAGCTTTTCAGCCAATTCAAGAACTTCCTTAGCTGCACCAGCACCAACAGCCCCAGCCCCCACATATAGAAGCGGGCGCCTGGATTCCATGATAATATCTGCAGCTCGAACAATATCGTCTGCGTTGCCTTTCATCGAGACTTCGTACCCAGGGAGATCAATGTTCTCTGGAAAGCTTGATACGCATTCTGCTGAGACAACATCTTTTGGTAAATCAATCAATACTGGACCAGGTCTGCCGGTAGTTGCCAAATGGAAGGCTTCTTTCACGACTTTCGGAAGTTCATTCACATCCTTCACTAGATAGCTGTGCTTCACAACAGGAATAGTCACGCCGAAAATGTCAGCTTCCTGGAAAGCATCCTTGCCCAAGTTGGGCGTTATTGTCTGCCCTGTCAACACGATGAGCGGAATAGAATCCATCTGTGCAGTCAATAATCCTGTCACGGTATTGGTCGCCCCAGGGCCTGAAGTAACAAGCACTACCCCTGGCTTCCCCGTAGCGCGAGCATAGCCGTCAGCCATGTGAGTTCCCCCCTGTTCGTGGCGCACCAAGACAAGTTCAAGCTCGGGAGCATCCAGTAAAGCATCAAAAATCGGCATACATGCTCCACCTGGATAGCCAAATATGTGTTTGACACCCTCTCTCTTCAGAGCCTCTACAACGACTTGGGCACCATTCATTCTAATCTCCATTAATTTAGTATTTGCAAGTTGGCATCTAAAATGTACTGAACTCCTTGTAGGACCACAAGCCAAAAGCCTACATTTATAAATTTATGGGTTTTGTAAAGCTGTCGAATGAGTTTTATGACATTATTCATAGAAATTTTCTAACTTGAGCTAGTCTTCTCAATAATTTATTGCCAACTTTTATAGCATTTATTAATTTTATTTTTTTTGAATAATTCTGTCTCAATAGATCACATCTACCTAACTAATTTATTGCAAGAGTTCTTTTCTCACACTTGAGACCATGATAACCTTCAGTTTCACAAAAATAACAGTTACTGAATCTCCACATAACCATTTGCAATGGAATTAACTCCTGCTGAAAAACTACTGAAAGAAGTCAATCTCAGCTTAACTCGCCAAAGACTGGCCGTCCTTGAACTCTTTCTGAAGGAAGAACACCCGATGACACCTCATGAGGTGCGGGAAATACTCGATGATCAAGAGCGCTTCGACCAGGTGACCATTTATAGAGTGCTTGAAGCACTGGTTAAAACACGAATACTGACTCAAGTTCCTTCCACAGATCGGAACAGCTACTACTGCCTTGCAGAAAGGTTACATGCTTTTCATGCCCATCTCTACTGTAGCCTATGTCGTCGAATGCTTTGTGTAGAATCACCTGTATCTGTAGGGCCTGAACGGGGAAAAGAATTACATATTGTATTAAGCGGAACTTGTACCCAATGTGATCAGGAAGTTCCTGATGCTACCATCTGAATCAAAAGCCTAATATGCAAGAGAACAAGATGATCTCTACTCAGTTGATTTAGACGTCCATTCAACTTGAGCATTGTCACCCAGAACATCAATTTTCTCTGATTTTAAGGTCACCGCCATTCCCCAAAACAGCTCTCTTACTCGGAATATTCATGAAAACTCACCAAAACCAGGTGTGGGGTAGCAACCTACAAAGCAGCCCAGCCGAAGAAAATGTGCTGTTTTGTGCTGGCCGTGATGTTCAGCCTTTGCCGATGGCAGATCTGGCTTTGCTGCCCTACGATCTATGGACCAATCGGGCCCATGCAATCATGTGGTTTGAAGAAGGAGTAATACCTAAAAGCGTTCTGACAAAGATTCTTGGAGGACTGAGCCTGCTCGAAGAGCAATTTCTGAAAGGAAATTTTGAGTTAGATCCAAAGCTAGAGGATGTGCATATCAACGTGGAGGCATTCTTGACCAAGCAACAAGGAGTGAAAGTTGGCGGGTGGATGCATATCGGAAAAAGTCGCAATGATCAGGCGGCATGTGACACACGGCTTTACCTTCGGGATGCACTTCTACGACAAGCTAGAAATCTGGAAAAGTTGATTCAAACTCTTTTGACACAGGCTTCGGAACATACTGAAACGGTGATGCCTGGGTTAACACATTATCAACCAGGCATGTTGACTTCATGGGGCCACTGGCTCTGTTCTCATGCGCAAGCACTGTTGCGAGACCTGGAAAGAGTCAAATTTCTACTAGTCCCAATAAATCGAAACCCATTGGGAGCAGCTGCTTCTTTTGGTACCTCCTGGTGTCCAAATCGAACACGTACCACTGAATTGATGGCTTTCTCTGAACCAGAACTCAACACACTCGACTGTATCAGTGCTCGCGGTGAATTGGAAAGTCAGGTTTCCCAAGGTTACTCGGCAATGATGAATCATCTTAGTCTACTTGCCCAAGACCTGATCTTTCTGAGTCATCCCTACATCAATATGCTGCGTCTGCCCGACGCATTCGTAACAGGCTCCTCCATCATGCCACAGAAGAAAAATCCTGATTTTGCCGAAGTCATCAAGGGGAAGACAGCACTTGCTCACGGACTCCTTCAATCTTTGTTAGGAGTACCCAAGGGGATGGTCAGTGGCTACAACCGAGATAGCCAGGTTTGTAAGTATCTCGTGATGGACGTGATAAGAGAATGTGAGCCAGCACCCAACATTCTCTCAGGAGTGATGTCTGAATTAGAAGTTCGCAAAGAGGTGATGTGGAATCGCTGCAACGAGGGGTTCATGAACGCCGTCGATTTAGCTGACTCCCTTTCGAGGAATGAAGGCATCCCATTTCGAAAGTGCTACCATATGCTAGCAAAGGCTGTCCGGCTTTCTTCGCCCAGTGAAACTATCACAAAAGATGCGATTCAGTCTGTTCTGAATGATGAGAGCTTGGGGATTACCTTTTCTGATGAGGACTTTGCTGCACTTCAAAGTCCGCTGACGGTGTTAACTCAGCGAGATCATCTCGGAAGCCCAGCCCCTGAAAGAGTGCATGAGCAGATAGAATTGATGCAATCCAGATTAGCAGAAGATTTGGTGGCAGTCAGGCTAGTGATGACCAATTGTGAAGAAGCTCAAACCATCTGCAAGAATTATCAGGCCTGAATTATATCCGATAAAATTCAATTAATTTCTCCACTACGTATTCCTGCATGTCAAGTGTCAACCCCGGATAAATCGGTAGGGCTAACACTTCCTGTGCAGCACTGTCGGATTCAGGCAGGCTTCCAGGTCGATAACCAAGATCTGCAAAACATTCCTGTCGATGAAAAGGCACGGGATAGTAAATTTCGGTGGCTACTCCTTTTTCCTGAAGAAATTTTTTGAGATCTTTCCTCCGCTGTACGCGCACAGTGTACTGGTTGTAAATATGATGATTTAGGAGATTGTCATCCTTATAGACAGCAGCAGGACAAACTACTTCTTCCAATTGTGCACTACCAAGCAACTGATTATAGTACGCAGCGTTTTGACGACGTTGCTCATGCCAAATTTCGAGACGTTGTAGTTTAATTCGCAGTACACAGGCCTGAATTGGATCCATTCTGAAATTTCCGCCGATCACCTTATGATAATATTTCGGTTCTGCACCGTGGACGCGCTTGATACGGAGTTGATGGTGTAATTCAGCATCGTTCGTAGTCACCATTCCACCGTCACCAACTCCCCCAAGGTTTTTGGAAGGGAAAAAGGACATACAACCCACGTCACTCATTTCTCCTGCTCTCCGCGCTTCACCATTTAATCGATACTCTGCTCCAATGGCTTGGGCAGCATCTTCGACAACAGCTATTCCAAATTGCTTGGCAACCGCAAGAATAGCCCGCATATTTGCGCACTGTCCAAAAAGATGAACCGGGATCACAGCCTTTACCTGCGCCAGTTCCTCTTCGGTATAATTCACTAACTTTTCTTCAAGATGTTTTGGACAGAGATTGAAGGTTATCGGATCAATTTCAAGAAAAACAGGTTCTGCATTAAGACGCGACACTACACCTGCAGTTGCAAAAAAAGAAAAATCTGGGACCAGTACTTTATCTCCTTGACCAATATTGAGCGACATCAGAGCAAGCAACAAAGCGTCTGTTCCCGAAGAGACACCTAAAGCATATTTGCAACCGCTGTATTCAGCCACAGCTTTTTCAAACCGCTCCAACTCAGGCCCCATAATGTATCGGGTTGAGTCAATAACATCTGTGACTGCGGCAATTATTTCATCGCGCAAGCCTTCATGTTGAGGACGTAGATCAAGAAGAGGAATTTGCATCAATGCTCTTTGTGTATTAGGTGGACTTTTCACTGAAGTGTACAAGGAAGTTGTCGGGTGTGCTTGTAGCAAAAATTTCAGCGTCGGCGGAAGAAACTTAAATTCAATAAGTAGCTATGATACTTGAATTTGAAGTTTCATGAAGTCTTAGTTGGCTGATTTTTTTCCTGAGATTCAATCACTTGAATGAATCCCAAATAGCGTTGAGTTCCTGTACGGTGAACTGGGCTGCCCTGTACCCGTAATTGTATGCAGCATCCATTGGGAAGCAGATAATAATGGTTCAGGGTAAATGACTTACCCTTCTCAATAGCTTGTTGCCATTGACTACGAACCTTCTTTTGGTCATTTTCTGGCACATGTTCCAAATAAGCCTGAAAAAAATTCGTTGGGCCTGTTGAAGGATGGATTTGCAGAAGAGTGAAGAGGTGAGGTGAGCAGAAGATTTGCCCTTCTTCCCATTGCCAATCACCCAAACGTGCCATTTGCTGGGCCTGCAATAATCGATACTCACGTTCCTGAAGCTTCTGGAGCTCCTCCTGACGTTGAAGCGTCACGTTTTCGAAGACAACCTGACACCCTTCAATTCTACCGTCTTCTATCGGAGCAAGGGCAAAGCCATGTGCGACCACAATTTGCTCATCACGTAACTTCCATTCTTCTCGCTGAGCTTCAGAACTTTGAAGAACTCGCACAAAGAAGTGGCGGAAATTTTCTTGAGAATACCTGTGGAGGAAGAGCGACATCGGCATTTTTTCAGGATGTAAATCTGGGTTTGCGTGTGCAAGCAGCTTGGCAGCTTGGTGGTTCAGTTCAAGAATCCGTGACGACTCGTTAAGAATAAGGCACGGAAGAGGCGAATTACGAAAGAGAGCTTGGTAGCGTGAACGTGATTCTTCCAGAGAATAGCGGATTTCCAGCAGTTCTTCATTCTGCACTCGTAACTCTTCCTGATGAATCCTCAGTTCCTGGAGTAACTCCTGTGGGGTTGGTACTTCACTTTGTTGCTCAGAAAATTTCAGTAAAGTCTGATCTTCAGATTCCTGCCAATTTTTCTGCAAAAGTGAGTTGTTCCACTTTCGCATCTTATCCATTCTCTGTCCCAAGCGGGCGTTATCCAGCTTCAATTGTTCAATCTCCAACAGCAACTCTTGCCTGCCCTTTATTTCATCCATTCTCTACTCCGAATTGAAAGACAACAATTAGTCTGGCAAGCGTTTAAAATAATTCAACTTCGAAGATTCAAAAATTTAAACTTATTAATAATATCAATTAGTTCTCCAACGCATCCCCAGTTTAGTACTATAGCCAACAGATCGAGCAGCAACTTTTCCTCTGGGATCAATAACGTAGTATGTTGGGAAAGCTCCAATATGATAGTTCGCTGCCATCTCCTGATCGCCAAAAAGAACAGGATACCTAAGTTGATGTCTCCGCAAAAACACATCAACCTCTTCCACACTTTGATAGGAGAGGGCAACCAACCAGATCAACAATTCTCCCTTTTCCTGCTGTGACCGCAGACCTTCCAAATTTCCGATACTGAAATGGCAAACCGTACACCACGGAGCAAAGAAATAGAGCAGAACCGTCTTTCCTTTTGCATCAGACAAACTGTATATTTGTCCATTTCTGGCAAAAAGCCGAAATTGTGGGGCAAGTTCTTTCTCAGGTACAAGTTCAAGGGCCTGCCAAGTAGTCACTCCCCAAAAGATCAAGCCTACCAATAGAAACGTTCGTAACCAACCGGCCATTCGGCCAGCCCATGTTAACCAGCTTTTTTTGAGTTTCATCCCAACCCAAACCTTATGCAGTTAGTCACCAACCCGAAAATTCGTAATTTAGCTATTATTGCACATGTTGACCATGGCAAAACTACACTTGTCGATCAAATGTTTCGTCAAAGCGGATTGTTCCGTGAAAACCAAGAAATCCGTGACCGCCTAATGGACTCCATGGACCTGGAAAAGGAACGTGGAATCACCATTTCTGCCAAAAACTGCTCTATTGAATGGAAAGGCATCAAAATCAACATTCTTGATACCCCAGGACACGCAGATTTTGGAGGAGAAGTTGAACGCGCTCTGGCAATGGTTGATGGAACAATTTTGCTAGTCGATGCTTCTGAAGGACCCCTGCCTCAAACCCGCTTTGTCTTGAAAAAAGCTCTCGAAAATCGAACACAAGTGTTAGTTGTCATTAACAAAATTGATCGACAAGATGCTCGCCCAGATGAAGTTCTGAATGAAGTTTATGATTTATTTATCGATTTAGAAGCTGATGATGGGCAAATTGACTTCCCAGTGTTTTATGCCGTTGGACGCGAAGGTATTGCAAAAACCTCTTTGGACGCTGATTCAAACACTCTTGAACCTTTGTTAGATGGAGTAGTGGATCACATACCTGCTCCATATTTCGAGGAAGACGCGCCTTTTCAGATGTTGGTTGCTGATCTGGGTTATTCCGAATTTTTGGGACGCCTCGCTGTAGGTCGGGTAATGAATGGGCAGGTACAACGTAATGAACCACTTGTCTGCCTCGGTGCGGAAGGTACCAAGGCTCTCCGGGCTACGAAGTTACAGGTGTATCGTGGAACTAGTATGGCAGAAGTCGGCGAAATTGAGGCCGGAGATATTCTGATTCTTGCCGGAGTGGAAGACGTTCATATTGGCGACACAATCTGTCATGCAGATAGCCCCAAAGCTCTCCCACGGCTAAGGATTGACGAGCCTACAGTATCAATGAGATTCTTCACAAACACTTCCCCACTTTCTGGGCAAGAAGGAAAGTTTGTTCAGTCTACAAAACTTCGAGAAAGATTATTTCGGGAAACTCTGAGGAATGTTTCCCTACAAGTAGAAGATACTGATGATGCGGAATGCTTCTTAGTGAAAGGGCGTGGCGAACTGCAAATGTCGATTTTGATCGAAACCATGCGCAGGGAGGGGTTCGAGCTTTCCGTAGGCCGCCCAGAAGTCATCTGTCGACGTGAAGGGCCTCAACTACTGGAACCCATCGAAGAAGTCTACATTGATTGTAACGAGAATTTTCTTGGAATTGTTTCTGAAAAATTGTCGCTCCGCAAAGGGAGAATGGTAAATCTGGTCAATCATGGTACAGGTCGAATTCGTGCTCAGTTTCAAGTCCCTTCTCGGGGACTGATCGGATATCGGAATGAATTTCTAACTGATACTCGCGGCACCGGTATTCTCAACTCGATGCTCCTTGGCTATGAGCCCCATCGTGGAGCTTTACCAACTCGCCTGACAGGGTCTCTAGTTGCAGATCGAAGTGGGAAATCAGTGGCATATGCGCTATTTAATTTGGAACCTAGGGGCCGACTTTTTATCGGACCGGGTATCGAAGTTTATGAAGGGGTAATCATTGGGGAACATAATAGAAATAGCGATTTAAATGTTAACCCCTGTAAAGAGAAAAAACTTACCAATGTCCGTGCATCTGGGAAAGACGAAAACACTGTCTTGACTCCTGTTTTGCCGCTTACGCTGGAACAAGCCATTGAATTTATTGTTGATGACGAAGTTGTTGAAGTGACCCCTAAAAGTATTCGTCCTCGCAAAGCCATTCTCAACAATTCAGCTCGTCAAATTGCTGCTAAACGCACTACCCCCTGACGAATTTGTTCGACTTTCTTTTATAATCTCTTACATTGCCACCGATGAGTCCTTGCTCATCGGAGCTCTAGCAATTGTAGCTGGCCCAACAATTTTTTTCTCTGTGCTCTCCAATTTTGTCAGAGAATAGTTTCAGGCAACCTAAGACTGGAATCCGTCAACTCTGGCGCTGCTCTCCCTCAATCCCATGGCATTCCATGAGAACTACGCTGGTATGGCTTCGCAACGATCTTCGCCTACATGATCACCTGCCCTTGCAATGTGCTCTCGAGAAGTCCGACCGACTACTGCTGATCTACTGCCTGCCAGATTCCTGGTTTAAACCTACCACTTACGGTTTCCCAAAGATCAGTAACTTTCGCTTAGAGTTCCTGTTCCAAAGCCTGGCCGATTTAAGAAAGCATGCCCAGGAACGAGGTGGAGAATTGATCTTCCGACAGGGCAATCCGCCTAAGATTATTGCAGAGTTGGCAGAGCATTATCAGGTCGACGGCGTCTTCGCCCACCGTGAAAATGCACCTGAAGAAAAACGCGAAGAAGACAAGCTCCGTGAGACACTGAAGGTCCCTTTACGACTCTATGACGGGAATAGTTTGCTGAAAGAGACTGAACTGCCTTTTTCGTTGGTTGACCTCCCAAAAGTTTTCAGCAATTTTCGCAAACAGGTAGAAAAAGAAGTCCAAATCAGTCGTCCCATTGCAGTCCCGAAAATTCTTCCTGCACACCCACAAAACTGCCTCCCAGGTATCATTCCAAACCTTGAAGACATTGGTTTTGAGCCTTTCATTCGGGATATTCGTAGTGTCTACAGATTTGCAGGAGGAGAGACTGCGGCATTGTCCCGTGTTCAACACTACTTATGGAAATCACATGCAATCAAGACCTATAAAAAGACACGCAATGGGATGCTGAAACCAGATGACTCTGCAAAACTTTCACCCTGGCTTGCTTTGGGTTGTCTATCTCCAAAGCATGTTTACCAAGAGGTACGTCGATACGAAAATGATGTGATTGCCAACGATTCAACGTACTGGCTGATTTTCGAAATCTGGTGGCGAGAATTTTTCCGCTGGATCGCAAGGCTGCATGGCGAAAACTTGTTCCGCTCTGGCGGTATACGCAACCAATCACCAAAAGTAGCTGATTGGGATAAATGGCTAGAAGCTTGGTGCCAAGGTCAAACGGGAGTACCTTTTGTGGATGCGCATATGAGGAAGCTCAACGCTACTGGATACATGTCCAATCGAGGCAGACAAAACGTAGCTAGTTTTCTAGTTCGAGACCTACGACAGGATTGGCGCTCGGGTGCTGCCTACTTCGAAAGTCGCTTGATTGACTATGACGTTCACAGCAATTGGGGAAACTGGAACTATGTCGCTGGAGTTGGTAACGATCCAAGAGAAGATCGTTACTTTAATTTGGTAACCCAAACACTCCGGTATGATCCAAATGGAGAATTCATTATTCGTTGGGTCCCTGAATTGCGTGACGTACCACCAAAAGAAATTCCACACATCGTAAAATTCACCCGGCAGCAAAGAGAGAAGTATCGGTTGGGGGCTTACCCAGAGCCCATCGTATTTTCTTCAGCTTGGCGTCGTTAATTGATACTGCAAATTTCTTCGAGCTTGTTGTGAACCAGGCAAATATGAAAAAATAATTGAATTAGTTAAAAGCCTACTTTTCTACCACATTTCTGACAGCTCACGATGTCTTTGCAGCTTCAACCACAGCCTACACCGCTTGATTGGCCAGGTGCTTTAGAGCACTTGCGCGAGGTGCTGCCACGTTGGCAGCATCGCAATCAAAGTCCTATTCTCCAGCTCTGCATTCCGCTTGCAGAAGCAGATCCTCTTGAGTGGCTTCAACATCAAGCGGGGGCTACACGTGTTTATTGGTCTGACCGAGATCACCAACTCCAACTGGCCGGATTGGGAGCAGCCTTGCAAATCCAAGGTAGTACCGATGAGGTGCTGGAGAAGATAGCTGGATGGCAAAAGCTTGTTCCTCCCGACACTGCCTTCCTTGGTGGCATACCTTTTCAAAGCTCACCCAGGGGGGCTAAGAAGTGTGGCAACTTTCAAAAAGCTGCCTTTGTGTTGCCCTTTCTAATGGTCCAACAAGACTCCAATGGCAGTTTTCTCTGGGTACATCTTGCTCAAGATATCGAAGGAGCCTCACCAATTCAGCAACTTTTCGACTTAATGGATCGTTTAAAGTTTTCTTCCAAACCACAGCTGTTTGACAGCCTTAGAATCAGCATTATCAAGAGAAATGAAACCCCCAATGAAGCTGACTGGATTCATTCGGTCAAAGCAGCCCTCAGTCAAATTCAAGCCAATGAATGCGAAAAAATCGTCTTGGCTCGCCAATCCCATTTTCAATTGAACACAAGCCCCGATCCATTTGATCTGCTGAATCAACTCCGTCAACAAGCACACCATGCCTACCACTTTGCATGGCAGGATGTCGACGGACCGGCATTTTTAAGCATCACGCCTGAAAGATTCTTCCGAAGAAAAATCCAAAATCTAGAAAGTGAAGCGCTGGCAGGCACCCGGCCAAGAGGACAGAACGCATATCATGATGAGAAGTTGACCCACGAGTTATTCCATGACACGAAAGAAGTTCGGGAACATCTTGTTGTTTTGCGCTTCATGGAAGAACGCTTCTCAAAACATTGTCGAGTTGTGGAAAGGCTCTCCCATCTTGAACCCCTCAGACTGAAGCATGTTCAACATTTACTAAGTCGCCTACAAGGGCGATTGCTGGACGATGTGACAGATGCTCAGCTTCTTTCATCGCTACATCCAACTCCTGCAGTATGTGGATTACCTCAAGCAGTTTCCAGAACTCAAATCAACAACTTGGAATCATTTGACCGCGGCTGGTACGCTGGTCCCATTGGTTATTTCAGCAAACACCAAAGTGAGTTTGCTGTGGGTATTCGTTCTGGAGTCTTGGAGGGAGATTCCCTGACAGTGTACACAGGTGCAGGCATTGTTGAGGGTTCTGATCCACACCGTGAATGGCAAGAGTTAGATCACAAACTCCGTAGTTGGGAAGTCCTGCTCGGGAATCCTGCATGAACCCCAATGAGTGTTTGAGTTATTGGTTGATTGAAGAGTTGGTGGCTCAG
>MDTD01026578.1_pt1 | contig 31433 bp, 33 predicted proteins | sample 811221 | NCBI WGS metagenome assembly MDTD01 (sample SAMN05326646, study PRJNA326480) | marine metagenome | isolation source: seawater | place: Pacific Ocean: South West | collected 2011
ATGCAGATGGTTTCACTGCCTTTGCCAGAATGCGATGTGATGAACATCAAGGATCGGCTATATGATGAATTTCGAATCGAGATACCTGTATTCCGCTGGAAAGAGCATTGTATTGCCCGAATCTCGATCCAGGGCTACAACACCAATGCCGATGGAAAGTGCTTAATTGATGCCTTGAAGAAGTTATTGTATTAGTTCAAGAGGATTCTACGGGCTTTGGTAGACCATCGAGAATGTCAATCACATTCGGATCATTTTGTAGAGAAGAGATTAAAGGTTGGTAATTGCGATCTTGCACCTGCAGTGAGACGATTACCTGCCCCTCTGCATTTCCTTCCTCCCATTTACCACCCGTTGCTTCATAACGCCAAGCCTTGCCAGCCAGATTGGCTCCTTTCCCTTCATAAACTATTTTAAATTGCGCCATTCTTCCCTAAAGATGGATTCAGTTTCTTGATGATATGCTGGAGGTTCGTAAATTATTCAAATACTGGACTCGCTTCTCTACTTTTTTTCCACTATAAGTCATCCTCAAATTTCATTCTCATTTTTCATAAATATTTTACTGAGATTCTCAAATGAAAAAGTATTCTGGTATTTGGCCTGTGGCTCCAACTCCTTTCCATCCCAATGGGGAGGTTGATTATGACGGCATGAAACGAGTGCTAGACTGTATGATTGATCAGGGTGTCGATGGTATTTGCATACTGGCGAACTTCTCTGAACAGTTTCTAATTACTGATGCTGAGCGTGAAGCTTTGAGCCGACTGAGCTTGGAGCATGTCGCAGGGCGAGTACCAGTAATCGTCACAATCAGCCACTATGCTACAAACATTGTCCTGCAACGCGCTCTTTTAAGTAAAGAATTGGGAGCAGCCATGGTGATGATGATGCCCCCCTATCACGGTGCACTCCTCAAAGGAACTCCGGATCAAACATTTGAACAATTCGCCAAAGTAGGAGAAGTTGGAATACCCATCATGATTCAAGATGCCCCACTGTCAGGGGTAGAACTTTCGGTTCCATTATTAGTACGAATGGCCCATGAAATCGAGATGGTCAAGCTCTTCAAGATTGAATGTCCTCAAGCGGCAAACAAGTTGCGTGCACTCCTTGAACAAGGTGGAGAAGCGATTGAGGGACCTTTTGATGGTGAAGAAGCCATCACCTTGATGGCCGACCTTCAAGCGGGGGCTAGTGGTTCGATGACTTCAGCAATGATCCCCGATCAGATCAAACCCGTCATCGAGCATTTTCTGGCTGGTAGAACAGATCAAGCTGCATCTACATACGCGCGGGTTTTACCCGCTATAAACTTTGAAAATCGACAATGTGGTTTCCGTGCTACCAAGGTAGTTATGGAAGAGGGCGGAGTCATTCAATCATCATTTTGCAGACACCCCATTCCTTCAATACATCCTCAAACCAAAGCCGGCTTGCTAGAATTGCTCAAGCCCCTCAATCCTGTTGCTTTAAATTGGGGTAAGTGATACCCGATAACTTACTTACTCCCATCGAATGATACAGACCCGTCTGATTCACGCAATCTCTGGTCCTCGCAACATTAGCACAGCACTGATGTACAGCTTCGCTCAGCGACCGGGCTGTGTGGTGATTGATGAGCCCTTCTATGGACCATATCTTCAACGGACCGGACTGGATCATCCTGGCCGAACCGAGATTCTAGCTCAACTTCCCCACACCCCAATAGATTGCATAACTAAAATTGAGCAATTTTGTCAACAAGGCTCCCGGGAACTGTATCTGAAGAACATGGCACATCACATGGTGGGGATGCCTTGGGAGTGGGCTAAGGACGCAGTCCATATTTTTTGGATTCGTCACCCACGCAAGGTCATTCGATCTTTTGCCAAGGTTTGGCCTCAAGCTCAATTGGCGGATATTGGCATTGTGGAACAGGTGGAACAGTGGCAGAGACTGAATAATTTTCAAGGACCAAAGCTTGTTGTAGACAGTGATGAAATGCTGATAAATCCCAAATTGGCATTTCCTAAGATCTTAGCTGCCCTAGGATTATCTTACTACGAAGCAATGCTAAATTGGGAGCCTGGTGAAAAGCCCTACGACGGTCCTTGGGCTCCCTATTGGTACAAAAATGTTCAGGCAAGCCAGAAATTTGTTCCACCCAGCCCACCCGGAGAAACCTTGACTGGTAAGTACTATGAGTTGGAGCAACATGCGCTGCCTTACTACGAGGAACTTTGGGATCAACGTTTAATATTAAACACACCTTAGAGTATTAGTTCATGTGCGGGCGTATTGACATTCTACCCAACAAAATTGGTGATGCTGTCAAGACAGGCTTTGGTGTAAAATGGGAGGGTAAAGAGAATCGTGATTTACGACCCACACAAATGGTGGACACGTTACAGGCTGATTTCCAAGGCTTCACCCAAGTCCGCCTGCAATGGGGCATTAACCCCCCCTGGGTCAGGCGACTTCTGATCAACGCCCAAGCTGAGACCGTTGCTACCAAGATGACATTTCGTGAATCGTTTCGATCACGCCGTTGTGTTATTCCCTGCAGCGGGTGGTATGAATGGAAGGTTTTAGAAAGTAGTCAAAAACAGAAATTTCGCTTTCATGCACCTGATGAATCCCCTCTATTCATGGCGGCTATCTGGTTTTCAGAAACGGATTCAACCAATCAGCTGGTAACCCTGACCACCAAGCCCACTCAACAATGTGCCCAGATTCACCATCGTATGCCATTGCTCCTACTTCCCAGTGAAGTATCAACCTGGTTGAATGGACCACTCTCAAAGGTGGAGCAGCTGCTCAAAACTCCATTGTTTCCCTTGGTTTTACAACCAGAGGATCTGGCTCCTGCTAAACAGCCCTTTCTTTTTTAGCTTTAGGTAAGAAATGCAAATCTCTTCTTTCAACCGTTCCAAGTATCGATCTTTTCAAGCTCCAGGGGAGGATGTAATACTGATCCTGACTAATCTCTATGCCTTGTTTGATGGCGCAACCGATCCGACCAAAACAATGCTGGATGGAATCACCAGCGGACGCTTTGCAGCATTAACCTGTGCTGAAGCTGTCAGTCGACTTTGGGCAACGCAAAAATTAGCACGTGACGAAGAACTTCTACATCAAGTTAATGCGCAACTGGAACAAGTCTTATTGCAGAAAATTACGCAAGAGCAGCTACAAGCAGAGGGCAAACCACCTTCAACAACGATGGCTCTGGCCTGGGATATTGGTGATGAATTGCTCTTTTTCCTGCTGGGAGATAGCGGTGTGCGTCTAAATGGGAAGGAAGAGATTGTCTTACGCAAACAAATCGATCACATCTCAACTCTAGCGCGCATGACAATCTTTAAACTTTTACGCGAGCAGGATTTAGATGGCGATGAATTAGAATATCAAACCCGTCAAGTTGTTTACTTTGGACTAGACAAGGCTCTCGAGCAGGGAGTATTGAAGGGCACTCATTATCAAAACCTGTTAGAGCGCATCAAACTAAATTTCCCAGCTTCGGCTGAAGAGGGAATAAACTTTCTTAAGCAGGGGGTGGTTTCGCAGCACCGCTTTGCCAACCAAGAAAAACTTCCCCTAGGCTATGCTGCATTGAATGGAAAGAGCCTAGCTGGTGAGGGCATGCTTTGCTTTTCTCGTCCAAAGTCTTCTATTAAGAGCCTCGAACTCTTTACGGACGGCTATTTCAGTCTGCCAGATGTTGTGACGGTGGCAGGGTGGGAGAAAGAGTTCGCCCAAATCGAATCCATTGATCCAAGTAAGATTGACAGCTGCCCAGCCATCAAGGGTTCCACTAGCATAGAATTTTCCGACGATCGCTCGGTTTTGATTGTCCAGTACGCCTAAGTTCGGATCAAAAAAACCAAACTTCACTTGGCTTGTCGGCGTTGGACATTCAGCAAATCACGAATCTTTGCGCGGGCAGCTTTTCGGATAGAATTGAGGGGCTTGCGCATCTCATCACCCAAGCCCATAGCACTAGACACTGAACCCAAGGTCAACCAACCACTTGCATCTCTTCCATCCTCCCACCGCAATGAAACGCTAGCATGATAGAATACTGCGTTTCCACGATATTTTGAAAAGCAATTAACCTCGCCAATAAGTAAAATTCTGGGAAGTAGCACCTCCATTTCCTCAGCCAATGGTAACAGCTCGGCCTTCTCAATTTCTTCAACTAGGATTTGATTGACAGCAGCCGCATTGAGCCCAATTCTTACACAGCGATTTTCCACCAGACTGGTGTAAGATAAAACTTCATTACGAAAGTATTTTCTCGACAGGCTCTCAGCGTTGATCTTCGAGATTTCATGAGCTGAAAGCGAGTTTACCCATAATAGGATTCCCGTCACAACACATAGCGAAACACTTCGAAAAACTTTCATAGCGTTCCCTTTTTAGAAACCCTCAACGAATTAATCTATGCCAAATCTCACCAACAACACTGTGATCGTCAACTCTAATCGAAGATACTCATATTGCAATCCAGCACTGTTGCTACCAAATGAACTCGGTCTTCTTCTCCACCATTGAAGGCAGTGTGATAAAGAGTATTGTTCGTGATCCAAACGGAACCATCTGCAGGCATGTGATAGCTGACTTCTTCAATTACCATATGAGCTCCAGGATTGGTAATGATCGGCATATGAAGTCTCGGCTCCGGATCACGATGCCAACTCAGGGTAGTGCGGGGGAGCTTCCAGAGGAGGCGGATTCGACCCAACCGAAAGCGGGAGATCAAGGTGTCGTAAATCTCCTTAAAGTAAGTATCTTCAAACAATTTGACGAAGTCCGAATACTTCTCTTCAGCAATTGGATCATCACGTTGCACCTCAACCCCAGTGTGATCCGGCCTAGTCCAAAACAAACCGCGAACATTTCCGCCTGTGATCGAGTTTGGGTCACCAGGAATCTGTGTCAGGCAAATGGCGTTGATGTCTCGTTCACCAAGAGGAGACTGCCGAGCCACCCTGGAATCCACCTCTTGCAGGGCATCTTTTGTCTTCTCTAAATCAAACTGCATATCTGGAACTCGATAAAAACCTTTGTGCATACTATCAATCTCCAAATTTAATCCCTTGTGCCAATGGAATTGAACTCCCATAATTGATCGTAATCGTGCTACGACGCATGTATTGCTTCCAGGCATCAGAACCTGACTCACGGCCTCCACCTGTCTCCTTTTCTCCTCCAAAAGCTCCACCTATTTCAGCACCGCTGGGGCCAATGTTGACATTGACGATTCCACAATCAGAACCGACAGCAGAAGTGAAGGTCTCAGCTTCCTGAAGTTTATCTGTGAAGATACAGGAACTCAGGCCCTGGGGGACACCATTGTGTAGCCGAATTGCTTCCTTCAACTCTGAATATTTTAATACATAAAGTATCGGTGCAAAGGTTTCGGTCCGCACCAACTCGCACTGCTCCGTAGCTTCGACGATAGCTGGACGCAATAGGCATTCTCCAAGATACTCGCCACCATGAACGGTGTATCCTTTCTTCCTTGCAGAAGACAAGGCAGCCTGCATCTGTTCGACTGCTGCCTGATCGATCAATGGTCCAACCAGGGTTTCTACATTGAATTGATCACCTACGGGCAGGCTCGCATAAGCCAGTTTCAGCTTGCCCAACAGTGCATTATAAACCTGCTCGTGAACGATCAAGCGGCGTAAGGTAGTACAGCGCTGACCTGCGGTGCCAACCGCTCCAAAGACGATCGCCCGAACCGCCAGATCGATGTTGCCATGTTGGCTGACAACCATCCCGTTGTTGCCCCCGAGCTCGTAAAGCGCCTTACCCAAACGAGCTGCTACTCTGGTAGCCAAGGACTTGCCCATCTCCGTTGAACCCGTCGCACTCAACAGGCTGATCCGCGCATCGTCAGCCAGCCACTCGGCCTGCTCCTTGTGCCCGACAACCAACTGTAACAAATCCTCAAACCCTTCCGTAGGCATACATTTTTGCACCGCTTGATCCCAGGCCTGCTTACAATTGGCAGTGACATTCAGTGCCTTTGGAGAAGCCTTCCAGATCACACTGTTCCCGCAAACTATTGAGAGACAATGATTCCAGGCCCAGACTGCACATGGGAAGTTGAACGCAGTGATCACCCCAATGACCCCCAACGGATGATAGGCCTCCTGTAGCTTGTGTTGTGGACGCTCACTTGCAACCGTCAGTCCGTATAGTTGCCGCGAAAGCCCCACAGCGAAGTCACACATGTCAATCGCCTCCTGCACCTCCCCAAAGGCTTCAGCCTGTATCTTTTTAACATCGCTCATGATGCGATAGGCAATGCCTTCTTGAGATTCGCGCAATTGATTGCCAAAGACTCGCAACAGTTCTCCTCTTTTCGGGGCCGGGATCTCCTGCCACTTGCGCTGAACACCGACTGCTTTTTCAATGATCTGATCGTAGTCGGATTTTGTGATGGAATTCATAGGTTGTATTTGTAATAGAGTCTCTGGGTAGAGTTAATTTTTTTACAAATCCACTGCACATTGAGAGCTCAATTTTGAGTAGTTGATGGGTGTTGAGATTCTTTAACAGCTATCATGAAGAAAGCAAGACAGTCAAAAACAGGAAGGAGGGAAATAATTTTTTGAAAAGACTTTAATAGTGAAAAAAATGGAATCAAATGATTTACTTTGCCGAACAACCCTTCTGAGCATTCAGTTATGAATCCAATTTATGATTCTGGTACTCATCACCTAATAATTTCGGTTGTTTTTCAGGTCTCTCTTAATCTCAAAGTCGTAAATTACGATGATTCGATCTAACACTAAATTGATTTCGGACATATCAGAACTGATCAAGAAGATTGACGTGCCCTGAGCAGCCATTTCCAAATCCATTCATGCAGGTAGGCCTTGGTCTTAGTGTCGATCCCGACCGACCGTTCATCAACAATTAAGATCTCTACCTGAGCAGCCAGCCACTTGGCTACAGAAATTTTCTGCTGATTACCTCCCGACAAATTACCCACCATATAGACCAAAATCACACTTGGCGTCCTGTCTAGCTTTTTCACACGCTGCAAATTAAGGATGTGGTCTACCAGGTACCAAGGTCACACGAGTATCGGAGGCCAAAACAAGGGAAGCAGTCAGATAGGCCAAGCTAGTCACGAACACCCAATTCTTTATAGTCTAAAAACTTTTTCGTCCAAATTCCTGAAAAACACTCTCTTAGTTCATGTTCATTTCTCTGTTTGAGATTAATCGAAAGATATGGGCCTGTAATTGCCTGACATTAGCAGTGATTCAACAGTCCAATGGGAATCATGCTCTCTGCAATCACTCATCTCTGAGAATTGATTCGAACAGGCGAGTTAGTCTGTGAGGAACTTATTGACTTTTTAGCGTCTGATAAACAATTTCTTATTGTGACAAGAGCCAGCTAGCTGCCATGATTAGGAAATTGATGATCTGCAATTCAGTTGCAACTCAGTGCCCTATGCAACCTCTTCAAGATGAAGTGGGGTAGGCCATTCGTGCAGTTTGAATATCAGAAGATTTGGGTTCAGTTGATGGTTTCGAGATAGATTTTTTCTGAGCTTTTTGTGGGGGTTCAAAAAGTCTGTTAAAAAAACCTTGGGAAGTTCAACCGAGAATTCCAATATGAAATTGATTAAAATCAAATAAAATGTGCAAAAATATTTAACTCTATAATTATTAATTCGAATTCCCCTATCTCATGAATCCTTATAAACCAGAAAAAATTCGTGGAATGCTCCTCGGTATGTTCATCGGAGATGCTCTCGCAATGCCTGTTCATTGGTACTACGACACCAAAGCACTCAAGCAAGACTACGGTCCGATCCGCAACATGGAGGCTCCCAAGGAATTTCATCCAAATTCTCTGCTGCACCTTTCTAACACAGGAGGGCATGGGCGGGGCAAACAGCACGGCAGCATCGTAGGGGATGTGATCCTCAAAGGACGCAAGGAATTCTGGGCCAGGCCCAAACTCCACTACCACCATGCACTGCGGGCCGGTGAAAACACTTTGAACCTTCAGTGTCTGCGGGTCTTATTACGGAGTTCTATGCTAAATTACTCAGCAGATAGATTTTTGGTGGCCTACATTGATTTCATGACTACCGCAGACAGCCATCAGGACACCTATGCTGAGTCCTTCCATCGGGATTTTTTTGCCAACTGGAACAATGGTAAGCCTGCTAAGAACTGTGCCGGCGCAGAAGATCACAACACTGCATCTGTTGGAGGCCTCATCCTGCTTCCTCCGGTTCTCATCAAATCCATTGGAGATTGGTTGACGATTCGTACTCAATTACGACTGACTCATCAATCTCCCAAGCTGGAGCACTACGCAGAGCCCGTCATGGAGCTTTTACACAAATTGCTTCAACAAGAGCGCTCAGCTGATCTTAAAGATCAGATGCTGGAGGCCACTCAATCCCTGGGACTTCGCCTAAACAAATTGCTTGAAGAAGCTGGTCGTAAAAATTGGCAGGATCAGGACGTCATCGGCCCGATTTTCAGCCCTGCGTGCTACATTGAGCACTCCGTTCCTTCAGTACTTTATCTACTGGCCAAGTACGAGACTGATGCTGAGCAAGCCTTGATTACCAATGCGGAAGCCGGTGGTGATAACTGCCATCGTGGCGCCATCTTAGGCGCCCTTCTTGGAGCAGCTGGAGGTACAGGTGTTTTCCCAAGCCGATGGATCGAACAGCTTCACGACCGTACCATGATTCTTGAGGAGATTGAGCGTTTCATTGAATCTGTCAATTAACCCAGAAAAGTTGCACTCTTATCTATTTTTTGTGCCAAGTATTCGAAATGACAGGATTATATGACGATCAATTAATCGAAAGGCTGCGGCAAGGAGCAATTGGTTTGCTTGAAAAATGGGATCTTGATCCCCAAACTAACGTTGAATTGCTGACCATCTCTGAAAATGCAACATTTCGTGCAGAAGAGCCCGGCGGTAGACGCCAGATAGTGCTCCGAGTTTATCGACCGGGCTACCATTCCCAACGAGAGATCGAGTCCGAACTGGATTGGATCGTAGCCTTGCGTGAAGAAGAGATTGTCGAAACCCCAGAGCCACTAATAGTCAAAACGGGAGGCCTTCTAACAAGCTTCGAATTGGAGGGAGAACATCGTTTTGTGGTAGCTTTCACTCTCATGACGGGAGTCGAACCCTCTTCAACAGCAAACCTGAACAGTAGCTTTGAACAACTCGGGGCCATCAGTGCTCGACTACACCAACATGTTCGCTCCTGGAAGCGTCCAACTGCTTTTGTCCGCAAGATTTGGAATTTTGACACTACAGTGGGGCCAAAGTCTCACTGGGGTGACTGGCGATTTGCCCCTAAACTGACAAAGGATGGGGAGCAGTTATTAGAAAAAACTTGCCTGAAATTAAAACGTCAACTTACTGAATTTGGGGAAGGTTCCGACAGATTTGGACTGATCCACGCCGACCTACGAACTGCAAACCTCCTCGTAGAAGGAGATCGCTTGGGGATCATTGATTTTGACGACTGCGGTTTTGGATGGTTTGGCTACGATTTCGCAGCAGCGGTAAGTTTCATAGAGCACGAATCCATCATTGCTGAGCTTGAAGATTCTTGGATTCAAGGCTACCGCAGTGTGGCCTCACTTAGTCAGGAAAGCGTGAACATGCTCCCAAATTTTGTGATGCTTCGAAGGTTGTTACTGACTGCTTGGATTAGCAGTCATCCAGAAACCCCAACTGCAAAGGAAGTAGCCGAAACTTACACCACCGGCACCTTGATGCTCGCTGACAATTTTCTCTCAAGAACCTAGTCCTCCTGTATCACTGCAACCACCGTCTTCCTGTTTTCTCGATACCAAACAAAAATGCCTGAAGCGACGATTACGAAAGCTCCGAGGTAAGTGAAGATATCGGGTAGCTCTTCAAAGATAAAAAATCCCCAGAGACTGCTATACAACAAGCCAAAATAAGAGAAAGGCGCAAGGATCGAGGCCTGGGTGTATCGCAGAGCAAAGATCAACATCAGGTGTCCAATTCCCCCAATCATGCCAAAACTAGCAAGAACCGGTAGATCTTCCATTGCAATCGGTTGCCACTTAGGAATCACAAGTACCGAAGCGATGAATGTTCCAATCATGGCAGTGTAGAGAAAGTTAGTCCAGGGAGACTCTTCATATCCCAGAAAACGTGTTGTGATCGAATAGCCAGCAAAACAGCTCGCCGCCACAACCGGCAGCAGTGCATAGGGTGTAAAGACCTCCGTACCGGGACGAATGATGATCAGTGCTCCCAGCAGACCGATCGTTACTCCCACCCAACGAGGCCAGCTAACCTTTTCTTTCAGGACCAGGAAAGAGAGACAAGTAATCAGCAGCGGAGCCACCTCAAAGATAGCAAACAATTCCGCTAATTTTAGATAGGGCAATGCTGAGAAGAAGGCTAAGGTCGCGCCAAACAACAGCCCCGATCTCAAAATCTGTAGCTTGAGATACCGAGTTTTCAGCAAGCGTGTTAGGAATGGAGCGAGGACAACTAGGGACCAAAAACTTTGACTACAATAACGCGCCCAGACGACCTGAAAAGGGTCATAGTTAGCACTCATCATCTTGGCAATGGTATCCATGCAACTGAAGGCAAAGCTCGATAGTATCATCAATATAATGCCCTTATAAACAGGGCGTGCCTCAGTCCAACAGTTTGTCAGGGTCAACGGGATACTCGGTGAAGCAGACAATTTAATTTGCATCTAAATGAAAAGGGATCAATCAGATCAGGGTCTGCGAAAGACAAAATTCAGGAGGAAAGTATTCATCCACTCTTCAGGCGATAGTCTTCTCCACCACTTTTGGCCATCACGTAGCGTCCGTTTGGCAGATCGTTCTCGTTTACCTTCGCAGCAATTTCCTCCGAGGGCAACTCATAATACTGCCACCGTTCAGTCAGGCGTTGCCGGAGCACTTCATCCGGCACCTCGAGTAGAACAGCCAGATCGAACAACGGCCTTAACTGAGACCAAGGCTCCTGCTGAAGCAGTAGATAATTACCCTCTACTAGGATCACAGGTACTTCTGCAGAAATCAAACGGGCTCCAGCTCGAGCAATCTCGAGATCTCGATCAAATACTGGCACTGCTACAAACTTTTCATGTCTATCGTGCAAACGTCTTAAAATATGATAAAATCCATCTACATCAAAAGTCTGTGGAGCTCCTTTGCGTGCCCGTAAACCGGCTGGTACCAAGTGTAGATCATCATAATGAAACCCATCCATTGCCAAAATCATCGCCTGCTCAGGCTGCTCCTTATTGAGTGCTGTTTCCAGTTCAGTAGCCAAAGTGGATTTACCAGAACCGGGAGGCCCAGCCAATGCAACGAGTGCCCGCCTTTGTAAGCTTCGTTGCCGAATCAAATCTTGTAATTCTTTGAGATTAATCGAGGGTGCCATGACCTTTTTGAAAAATTTGTTGAAAAATATTGAAAACTTTAGCTGAATTTGCCAGTAATTTGGAATCCAAATTGGTTTATTGCAATCATATGAGTCATCATTGACTTCAATTTACACATGCCTCAACTGGAAAGGAAATAATGGAAGAGGCCCTAAACCCTGCAGAACTTCGTGGACTTGCTGCAGAGATTCTTAGTGAAAACGACCGCGAAGGACGCTACACGATTCCCACCAAAGGTTTGTATCCTTTCCAATGGAATTGGGACAGCTGCCTAACAGCACTGGGCTGGATGTACCTTGATGAAGACCGAGCATGGCGTGAAATCGAAACACTGTTTGAGCATCAGTGGCCAGACGGCATGGTTCCCCACATTGTCTTTCACCAACCCGACGATGGATATTTTCCAGGCCCCGAAGTTTGGTCCACTGGCCGTTCGGTTGCTACCAGTGGCATCACCCAACCACCTGTTGCCGGTTTTGTCCTGAGGCGTTTATACCAACGCTGTGCAGATCCAGAAGAAATTGAAGAACGTATCGAGGACCTGGTCGATGCAGTTGACCGCTGGCATGCTTGGTTTTTTGCAAATCGAGACCCACAGCGGGAAGGACTCGTTTCGATCATCCATCCTTGGGAAGCTGGCCGTGATAATTCGATTGACTGGGACGAAGCTTTTGAGCGTGTACCCACCGAAGGTATTGTCGACTACGTTCGCCGCGATACCGAGCACGCTAACCCAGAACATCGCCCCACCAAGGCACAGTACGACCGCTATCTCTGGTTGGTAGAACATTTTCGCTCACTCGGTTGGGACAATAACAAATTGCACGATGCCTCTCCGTTCAAAGTTGTCGATCCTGGCTTTAATGCGATTTTGATTCGTTCCTGCTTTGATCTAGCTGCACTGGCAGAAGAGCTAGAAATGGATGATATCGCTCAACGCAATTACATCTGGGCTCGAAGAAGCTTGGAGGCGCTGGAGAATCTTTGGAGTGATCTGTACAGCCAGTACCTCTGTCAGGATCGAACGACAGGGCAACTAATTGAGAGTAATTCTGTAGGGGGACTGCTGGCAATCTTCGCACCGATTCGCCACAATCGGGCGCGAGCGATTGCTCTTAGCATAGAGCAAATTTCTGCAGATTGTCGTTTCAGCATCCCTAGTCATGATCCAACAGATCCAAGGTTTGACGCTAAGCGCTATTGGCGTGGTCCAGTCTGGCTGATTATCAACTACTTGATTAACGATGGGTTACGAGCTGCAGATCTGGAAGAAGCCAGTAGAAAAATCGTGGACGATTCCCTGGAATTGATTAGCTCCAGCGGTTTTGCAGAATACTACGATCCTAAGACCGGTGAAGCATGTGGAGGAGAACGTTTCACATGGACCGCTGCAATGGTGTTAGAATTTCTCCAAGACCTATAAGATGCACGTTGCCCTAATCATGGCACACCCTGATGATGCTGATATTTATTGTGGAGGCTCGGTTGCTGCCTGGCGTTTAATGGGCGCAGAGGTGACAATTTTGATCGCAACAGATGGTTCCAAGGGAGGAAACTTCAATCCAGAAGATCTTGCTAAGCTTCGCTCCGAGGAAGCAATTGCGGCGGCTAGAGTCTTAGATGCCAACTTAATTCAGTTGAATTTTCCAGACGGCGAGCTATGTCAGTCTGAAGAATTTTCTGTAAAGCTAACTACCGAGGTCTTGCGCCTTAAACCAAACTTGCTGGTAGCCCACGCTCCCAATGACTACCATGTTGATCACCGGGCTGTTTCCTCCGCGAGTTTGATCGCCGCGAGTTTTCGAGCTCCTGTGCTCTGGGTTGATCCAATGATGGGTAACGATTTTTTACCAAACTACTATGTCGACATCAGTCAGTTCCAGGATCTGAAGGAGCAAGCCATCCTATGTCACAAAAGTCAGGGACCAGGGCACTTCGTAGAAATGTCACGAGTCCAGGGACGATTCCGATCCGCCCAGTGTGGTCGACTAAATGGTTTTGCTGAGGCCTTTCGCCATGATCCCATTCACCCCTTCGCTGATATAAGATCCCTGATCCCCCCACCCCCACAACTCAAACCTATCGTCGTCAATAGCTCGACCTAATCCTCCTGCCAAAAAGCTTGCACCCGCACTTTTTAACAAATTTTTTATCAAAAGGCATCTTAAGGTCTCTTTTAACCTGAAAAAATTATTTTCTGGATGAAAAAGAGTCAATCAGTGGTATCTGAAAACCCCCATAATAACCGAGAGATTGGGAACTGTTTATGAAGGTTAATATGAAATAATAGAACAAAAATTGTGAGGAAATTTAATTTTTACCAGCACCCCTCACCGCTCTTGGGATGCAATTTTCCAATTAGGTAGTGGCAAAAACCATTACTACATCTTGAACCAAAAAACCCTAGTTCGTGTCGCTTGCGAAGAAATATCAATTTCTGGTAAAGCAGAACTTTACTCTTGAGGTAAGCCCATTCTCTCAAATTCAAGGCAGTGAATGGAAAAAATCAAACCTGTTGATTCAAACTAACAATTCTTCTCTGTTTAAATATTAATTGAAATCAGACTCTTGGTTCGAAACAATCCCTTAGGGACTCTCATCAAGTAATTATTATCTTAATAATAAATTTTTATTGTTTTTGGATAAAAAATATAATTTTAAAATTAATTTTAAAAAAAATTATTAAATAAAATCAGTATATTATTTTATTTTTCGTAAATATATTATTTTTAATGTTGCATAATTTAATTTTATGTATTAATCTTGTCACATAAATTTTGAGGCATTGCGATTTAGTTCATCTCGGCACATTGCATTAAGAATTAGAGCACAAGGAGACACTATGTCACTGACTTTCAAGATCGCAAAATCGATTCAGTCCCTAACAAATACACAACACCAAAAACCATCCTATTCCTTCCTCGCAGCGGAAGAGCGAAAAATGATGTTTCGCCAACAACAAGGAACAAGTATGTTCGAACCGGACCCCAGTTCATTTGGCCGGAATAAATTTGGGTCCTAATTCTACGACTGCCTCGACTGATCATCAGCTCACCAAAAAGCTAAAATACTTTTTGGTGAGCTCGTCTCATTCTAACTATTTAAAACTTCACAATAGTATCAAATCAGATTACCCAGATGGTATCTAAAGTAGATAGCTTTAGAACGAACTTAGGGAGTGACTTGGCAAGAGCTTATCAAAATTTTGGTGGGCCGACACAAACTCAGTTAGTTTGGTTTCAATATTAAATTGAAGTTCCAAGAGGATTTCATTTGAATCTGGAATGGGCAGGATGGCTCCCTGTTGAAAGCCAATACGAATGTTGTCTGTAAACTCTTCGGTCAATTGCACAAAGAAGTCTACACTGATGCGTGCAATGCTCACCTGATTATCTGCGAAACACTGCACACTTCCTAAAAGAACAAGCTTTTCGACTGGATCTACAGTAGCGTAACTGACCGCACTGATTCTTCTTAGCCTCAAGACATTCCTCATCGCACGGTCTGCCGCTTCTGTGTGTAGGCCAATTCGATCACAAGCGCGATTGACCCGTGCGTAATAGATTATTTCGGATGGGTGAGAATATTCACGAATCATTTTATGAGTTTGTGGACCAAGACTCTGAGCTAACAGTGTAATTGGAAAGGCCAACAAAATAGAAAGTACTGCCAATAAGGGCATATCATTCCGATATATTTAGATTAAATGATTCTTATCCTCATTCATAGTTTAGACCCTTTTCAGTCAATCTGTGGTTGCCTCAATCAATTGCACCTTCCTAGCGGGCAAATCCTCATTGAGACAATTCATGAGACTTGGCAAAACTAATTGATAAAATGGAGATGATTATTTGATTAATAGTTTTTTGTTTCATCAATTCATTCCAGTTGAGTTTATAACCTTTCTAATCACTTCTTCAGAGCAGATCTAATCCAAAGCCGCGTTACGAAATTATTATAGGCACTTTAGGGCCGAGGTGGAATCACACCCATGATTCACATTGCTTTCCCGTGGATGATTTCTACCTCAACTGAAGCAATGCTGATATTTATTGATCCGTTGTATTTAAAGCAGATCAGTGCAGAGGCAATGAATGCCTGCTTGAGCGGTGGCTATACTTCCTGTGCATTTGTCCCTTTTTTTATAGGGACCATTGGCTTCAGTACGGCTTTGGTTGCTCAGTATTTTGGAGCAAAAAATTATTAAAACTATCCCAGGGTACACACTCAAAGCATTTTATTCAGTTGTCTCAGTGTACCAATTATTTTAGTGCTCATTCCAGTTAGAAGATGGGTCTTCACAACGGCAGGGCCCCTAGAAATAGAGGTGGCTCAGGCCAAAACTTACCTGAAAATTTTTATGGCTGGGACGGCTTTAGATCTCATTCGGCATAGCTTAAACAGTTATTTTGCTGGACTGGGCAAAACAAAAGTCATCCTGCTCTCAAACTTTGTAATGGCTATTAGCAACGTTGGCGCAAACTACGTATTGATTTTTGACAAATATGGATTTCCAGAGCTTGGTATTGTAGGGACAGAATATGAGACAGTTTTCGCCTGATTCACCGGAGCACTTACTTTAGCGATTATCTATTTTCGACAGATCAAATTTCCAAAATATCAGATTCTAAAAAGCTTTCAGTTGGACCTTTCAATCCTAAAAAAACTCATCCGCTATGGTTTTGCAAGTGGGCTTGAAATCACTCTAGTAATTTTTGCGATTGATCTACCGATTCTCGCTTTTAAGTCTCATGGAATCATTGTTTTTACTGCCGTCACTGTGGCGTTCACCTGGATTCACACGCTCTTTATTCCATTGATTGGCTTAGAGATTGGGACAATGAGTCTCACAGGAAGGTTTGTGGGAGCTTAAGATCCCGATGCAGCGACAGACTCAGTTTTTTCAGGGTTATTTATGGCCTCAATCTATGCCTTCGTTTTCTCAATAGCCTGATTGTTGGTGACTCCAGCGATGATCGGGATTTTTTTAGCACCGGACACCTTGGGTAAGACAATTGATTTGGCAAAGTGGGGTACTCAGCTGAACGCTTTCATGATGTTCATCTTAGCTTGGTCCTCTATTTTAGGAGGAGCACTGCGTGGAGTTGGAGACACTTACGAAGCTATGACAATTTTTGCTGCTTTCCAGTGGTTTTAATTCTTGCTCGTATTATTGCTAATTCGGATTTTTGAATTCACACTAAGCGAAGTTTTAGCAATACACGCTTTCTCTTCGCCGATACTTTGTTTGGCTATGTTGGCACGTTTACGATGTGGTGCATGGCGCAAACTAACTTTGGTCACAACCTAGATGCAGCAATGATCATGGATGAAACAGTGATGAATGAAATTGCGGGAGTGCTTGTTGACTCAACTTGTAGGTTTGAAAAAAGCTGGTTTGAAATCTAACTTAGCTCAAGTCTCCAAAAAGCACCTACCGAAGAATTCGTGTGACTTACTAATTAGTTTTTTCTCATCTGAAATTCGGCGGCTTTCATAAAAAACTCAGAATAGCTCGCAGAGTTTTCCGCTATAGTCAAAGAAACTTTTAGCAGTCGCTCTCAACGATCCAACAAAGTAAGATCTGGCCTTCCAAAAGTAGAAAGGCCCCAACTCGAAAACTCAGCTGGCTCCCTGAAAGTTCTACACAGATATCACTTCTCACCATCTATTGAAGATACTTTCCAACCTTTTTTCGTTTCAGAATTCATTCATGCTAAAAGCATGGGAGTCAGTAATTCCGTGATGAAGAGATCTGCGAGCACAATCACCCCGAAACCAATATTGATCCGAAATAGTAGCCGCATAATTTCAGGCAACCTACTCTTGAGCTCTGCACGTTCATCCTTTAACCAAAACCATTTGTATACAAGAAACAGCAAAACAGGTGTATGCAGGGCGATCCAAATTAGCGAATAAAACATTGCTTCTTGATTAGAGGACTCAGCTACCTCAACAGATCTAAGATTATAATTCTCTGGCAAGAATATAACCTAGAACCACGAAGATAAGAATAATGATTATGAATTTCATATCTTTAAGAGATTACTTTATGATTTACTTAAATTCAATTCTGATACCCATCTTACATTGATTCATTAATTTTGGGCTCAAACAATTGAAACTACTGGAGACCATATTTGAATCAAGGTACCAAAGATCTTTAATGATCGTTTTATCAAACTTCTCTATCAAAGAATTCCAGATGAACGAATTGGTCCAATCAATTCAATTGTAAAGCATACCAAACCATGAGTAATACAGCTACTGCTGAAGAGATCCTAAAGTTCTAGTTCAGAGAGTGTAATGCCGAACAATTGTAAAAGAATAATGCTGACTTTGATGCGTTGATTTCTAAAAGTTTTGAATCCACAGTTTCTAATATACTGAATAGAATAATGGGACCCTACTAAATTTACTTAGAAGGATATCTTGCTGTAATTTTTATGTTGAACCAGTTCACTAAAAATATTTTCCGAAATACACCCAAAGCTTTTTCAGGTGATGAAAAGGGCCTAGAGATGAGTATTGTCTGTTATGAAGGGGTACGTGGAGCTAACTAGTTTAGCTTATCGTCAGTTTATGTTGATGCCAATGATGCACAGCGAAAATATAACCATTTAAGACCACTCCACATCTCTTCAAAGAATTCCGGCGAGCGAATTTATGAATATGAAATAAGGCACCAAGGCATTATTAGTACGTTTGGATGATTTCCTCACTGCAGTCAAATTTTGAGGCAAGTACCTACTGAGGAAAAATCAAATTCCTTAAACAATATATATCCTCATTTTTAGGATCTCAGTAAAAGTTCAAGGCCCCACTAGTTTATTTGAAAAGAAAATCACGCTTCTCAATCATACTGGTTGATTTTCCCATCAGACATCGCGATTTTGCAGAATCTGACATTTTTGGCCAGACTAAAAAAAGTCGATGTCGACTCCTCTCAAGTACGCTCCCCTGAAATTAGCATCAGACAATTTGGCTCCTCTCAGAGTTGCCTCTCCAAAATTGGCACCAGTTAAATTTGCTCTCCAAAATTCCACATTCATTAAATCAGCTTATCCTAGAGTTGCTAAGTACAAATCAGCTTTTCTTGAAGATTAGCTTTATGCATCTTCGCTAATCAAAGATCGACCCCGATCAAAATTATTTCTATCGTGTAGGTCCCAACAAGATTAGTTCGACGCATTCGAGCACATCGAACTGAGAGGATGTGCAATAGGTTTTCTCATCGTTGTTCACTTCCCAGAAACTCGGAAATCTCCACGATTACATTTAATAAGCTACCCATTCTGAAATTAGCATCTCGAAAATTACAGCCAATAGATTTTCAAGTTACAACAATTTGATCCAAGGCTTCTTTGTTTGCAGGCCAGTACTGGAATTTTCAAACTATTGATTAGTAGCAGTACCGAAAACATGTTACTGACAAGCAGAGTTTTCTTCTTCATTTTCTCCAAAAGGAAAATATCAACTTAAACTAATTTTTAATTGAAATGATGTGGATAGAAGGTTTTTAAATGAATTTAGAGGGAAACAAGAAGTTCATTCAAACCTCATTGATCATTAGAATTTTATTCGATTGCATAAACGCTTCTGCTACTAAACTTTGAAACTTAGGCAAAATTTCAGGCTAATTCTTTCTTACCTTTCATGCCCCTCCTCCAGAAACATTTTGAGATGTACTATAAAATATGACATCACGTTTTTGGTAAATTTCTGTCAGAATCAATTGCTTCAATTAAATCTATCAAAGCAAACTTTGTTGCAGCAGGACTACTTCAACTGCATTCACAATTGGGATTCCTTTACTGATATAGACTACTTAGAACAACTTCATGATCATCCCCACTTGGGTAGAGAATTGAGTATCCTTTTTTCGAATATGAGGAATCTGAACAAACCAAGGAAATTTGGATTAATTTCAACAAATCACTCACTCAAACCAGAAATTTCAGGTCTTCTTGAAAGAGCACTGAAATCTCAAATCAATCTTCCTTTCTGTATAAAATCCTACCCAAGTTATTTCAGTCCAATCAAGAAGACTTTGCTTGCTTCTTGATTTCATATTGGATGATATCTGGTGCTACCCCTTTGATTTTAGGAAGAATGTATTGGTCGTATCGACAGACAAACTTTCTAAAGATCAATTCTCATAATCTGACAATCTGAGTTCTCCAATGTCAAAGTTGACCATCGTTGCCCACATCACTCTGAATCCTGAAAAAATTGATTATGTCAAAACTGAAATGGCTAAGATGTTCCCGATTACCCGTTCAGAAAAAGGTTGCTTGCAGTACGATCTGCATCAAGATAATAAAAATCCTACCTACTTCATGATCTACGAGAACTGGACTTCATATGAAACATGGCAGGCACACATGAATGCCGAGCACATGGATGCTTATCGAAAATCCATTGAAGGTTGTGTAGTGGAGGCCAAAATTCATGAAATGACTCACTTGATCTAACAATGTCAAATGCTTCGCTTCAGATTCTATTCATGGATTTGAAAATTTGTTCAGAGTGGAATTATGCCCAAACGATCTTCCGTAATTTTTTCGAGAAACCTAGATTTGAAAATCAACAAGCAGATAGTATCAATGGTAAATGGGTTACTATTCATTTGGCTAATTTCCTCAGCATTTGTTTTTGCTGCAACAGATGATTTCCAACAATCCCAGGTTGGGCCCGTTGGGTTACTGAAAGACCCTTGGGAAATACTCTATGCGCCCAACGGTAAACTATGGATTACAGAACGGAGCAAAGGAGAAGTTTCTGAAGTCGATCCTAAAAGTGGTGCCAAACGGAAGTTATTGAAAATTGAGGAAGTCTATCCCTTTGCTGGACAGGCTGGTCTTCTCGGAATGGACTATCACCCTAATCTTGGCAAGGGAATAGATGAGGATTGGGTCTATCTGACATATACCTATCAATCTGGGGGGGTTCCCTTCCAAAGACTAGTGCGCTACAGATATGAAAACCTGAATGGATTGGGACAATTTGTGGATCCCAAAATTTTGCTGGAGAACTTACCTTCAAGCAATGATCACATTTCCGGTAGGCTTAAAGTAGGTCCTGACAAGAATATTTACCTAACCATCGGGGATATGGGGGCTAATCAGTTTGGAAACAAGTGCAAACCGATTGAATCTCAAAGAATACCCAACCCTGAAGAAATCAAGCAGGAAGATTGGTCCGCCTACAAGGGAAAGATTCTCCGAATCAATCCTGATGGCAGTGTTCCAATCGACAACCCGCTCATATCTGGAATACAAAGTCACATCTATTCTTATGGACATCGTAATGCCCAGGGATTAGATTTTAGTAAAAATGGCCATCTTTTCTCCAGTGAGCATGGACCCAAGTCGGATGATGAAGTGAACATAATTGAAGCAGGAATGAATTATGGCTGGCCGCATATCGCAGGCAAACAGGATAACCAAGCTTATACCTACTGTAACTGGTCATCTCATCCCTCATGTGAAATTCTAAAATTTAGTGATTATTTCTGTCCAAAGTCAATTTCAAGCGACACAGAATTTGATTGGGATCATCCAAATTTTAAGGCGCCTTTACAAACACTATTCACTGTGAATAGTGATTATAATTTTAGACAGCAATCTTGTGGGCACGAATTCATTTGCTGGCCCACCGTAGCCACTTCTAGTTTAGAAGCCTATGAATTAGACAGTATTCCAAATTGGTCTCCCTCATTGTTGGTGTTGAGTCTGAAGTATGGACAACTTTACAGACTCAAGTTAGACAACTCCCTTTCTCAAATTGAAGAGAAACCAGATCTGCTATTTCGGACACAAAATCGCTACAGAGATATAGCAATCCATCCTGATGGGAAAATTTTCTACATCGTCACAGACAGCGAGGGACTGACCAAAGCGATCAAAGGAGGGAGTTCGAAAGACCTTCATCATCCTGGAACGATTCTTCAGTTTAGTTACCAAGATACACATTAAAAAAACAGTCCTAATCCCCCCAGAAAACAAAAAACTGAAAGTAAATTTAGCTTTTGACTAACTGGCCCCTCCGTTCAGAAAAAATTTAATTACTAAAAATAGGGACTTTTTATGCTTGGGGAGTAATTACTACACCAACATGCAGATTTGCAGGCAGGAATATTCAGTGCATGCCCCCAAAAATAAAATTACTTCCATCTAATCGCAAAATCTGGGGGGATATGCGAAAAGTTCTCACTGCAACCACGCTTTTGATAATTTTTGCGCTGATCAGTTCAAGCACTATATTTGCCTGTCATCTGGGAATCTGGGCTGGTGCTTGGACTGTTGGGCACAAACAGAATCGAGTCGGTGTCAATCCCACTCCGCCTACTACGATTTTCGAAATTTCAACTGAATTAACAAAAACCTCTTCCGCCCACTCAACAGCCTCTTCCCATGCCACCGCAGACGTTACCATCATCACAACGAACTGTGACTGGAAGAGTGCGAACATCGAGAAGTTTTTTAACGAAAGCTATGAGGAAATTGCGGAGGAAAGCGCCCAAGGTTCAGGTTTTCATCTTGAAGCTCTGGCCTCACTGACTGGATGTACTAGGGATCAATATTCAACCTTCGAACAAGTGATGCACCGAAACCATCAGTACGTCTTCGCAAAAAATAGCTATGATGGCTCCGTTGAGAATTTGTTCAAGGTCCTAAATTCTGAAGATCAACTCCAGACCTGCCTCGAAAATTCTTAACTACTACGCCCTGGCCAACAGTATCCACCAGCTAATCAAATGCTGCTGCAATGCTACCATTTCTTGGCTACAGAAGTAGCTTGTAATAGATTTAACTCCATAATCAGACCTTAGTTTAGATCACTTCTCTAAGAATATCCTCTATATCGAATCTGTCTAGAATCGCAACATGTGAGTGTAAGTTTAGCAATATCCACACGATTGAGAGCTCTAATGCAGTCGATTGATTTTGGCAAAGAGCATTTCGATCTGGGTAGATTAAAATTTATCGAGCGAAGTGCACATGACACAATAACTAGGAAGGATAAGGTTAGTTTATACATGAAATACGCGGCTCCAACGCTTTAAGGAAATTGAGCTATTTTTTCCACCAAATGGGTAACCGTTCAATTGATTCAAAGGGGTACTCACATGCCAAAGTTTGGTTACTTGAGTGATCAAACTTTGGCAATATTTATTCAAAACTCTTTTGGAAAAAAGCTTGGTATTTTTGATGTGGAGGAAGCCTACAAACTCTGCCAGTAAAACTTCTAATTTATTTGATTCACTTCCTGATCATTTTCCTCGTATTGTAATGCAGAATTTATATTCTTTGTATTGCCAAGTCGAGCATTAGCCACCATACTTGATTCCCTAATTTAGGGTAAAGACTTCGGGTAGATCATTGTTATCAACCTTTCAAAGTCTATTATGATAATCCGTCACTTTTTCCAAAACATGAGGTGAAAAATGATAAGTCATCAGTCGCTAAAAATATCCAGACGTACATTTGTCAAAGGTACAGCCAGTGCGCTTGTGCTTGCACCGAGTCTTGGAATAATCCCTTCAGCCTCAGCAAACGACTCCATCAAGACCGCTGGAATCTACACTGTCCCCGTAGAGCAACAGTGGGTTAGCAGAATCCACAAAGCAGCACTAGAAGCTCAGTCGCGAGGTGACATCGCCTACACGTTCACAGAAAACACTGCCAACACAGACTACCCAAGAGTGATGAGGGAATACGCTGAGCAAGGGAATAGGCTGATCATCGGAGAAATTTTTGGCGCCGAAGCAGAAGCCAGAGAGGTTGTGGCGGAATACCCCGAAGTTGCTTTTCTGATGGGATCTTCTTTCAAAGAGGACTCAGGTCTACCTAATCTAGCCGTCTTTGATAACTACATCCAAGATGCATCTTATCTATCAGGTATCATCGCTGGAGCGATGACGATGTCTGGAAATATCGGAATGGTTGGTGGATTCCCAATCCCAGAGGTAAATCGATTGATGCATGCCTTCATGGCTGGAGCACGAGAAATTAACCCCAAGATCCGCTTTCAAGTCTCTTTCATTGGCTCATGGTTTGACCCACCAAAAGCCAAAGAGACTGCGTTTGCCATGATTGAAGGTGGTGCTGATCTTTTATATGCAGAGCGCTTTGGTGTCTCGGATGCTGCTAAAGAAAGAAATATTTTGGCAATCGGCAACGTTATTGACACACAAGATCAGTACCCAAACACCGTGGTTGCATCAGCCATTTGGCACTTTGAACCAACAATGGATGCTGCTATCGCTGCAATTCAAGCCGGGAAATTCAAAGCTGCTGATTATGGTATTTACTCTTTCATGAAGCATGGAGGATGTACACTCGCACCTTATGGAACTTTTGCAGGCAAAATACCACAGAAGGCTGTTGATATGGTGGCAAAGCGTACAGCAGAGATTAAAAACGGCAGCTATACCGTCATGATCAACGACAATGAACCAAAATCTAGTTGACTAACTTAGAAGCTCTCTAACGTGGGAGAGGTCGTTCTTCGTCTTGAGGGAATCACCAAGAATTTCGGAGCCCTCAAGGCGAATGAAAATGTAAGCTTAAATTTAGCGAAGGGTGAGGTAATTGCCCTGCTTGGTGAGAATGGTGCTGGCAAAACCACCTTGATGAACATCCTTTTTGGTCAATATATTGCCGATTCTGGAAGGGTAGAGGTTTTTGGTAAAACTCTTCAACCGGGGATGCCTAAGGCAGCTTTGGATGCTGGAGTTGGGATGGTTCATCAACATTTTACCCTAGCGCACAATCTATCTGTGATTGAGAATGTCGTTCTTGGGACTGGGTCTCTCTGGTCGTGGAAACTACGAAACAAGCAAGCCCGTCAACAACTTCTTGAACTTGCCAATCGTTATCACCTGAAGATCAATCCTGATGCGAAAGTTTCTACCCTGAGTGTGGGGGAGCGTCAACGGGTAGAGATTCTTAAAGCCCTATTCCGACAAGCCAAGATCCTGATCCTGGATGAACCAACCGCCGTCCTAACTCCTCAAGAAACTGAAGCACTTTTCAAGACCTTAAAGGAAGCTACAGAACAGGGACTATCAGTCATCTTTATCAGCCACAAACTTCGTGAAGTGATGATAATTGCTCAGAAAGTGGCTGTTCTTCGTCATGGGAAAATCGTAGCGACAAAAGAGACCAAAGAAACCAGTGCAAATGAGCTAGCTGCTCTCATGGTTGGGAACACCACAAGCCCTCCAGCAGTTGTTAAAAAAAAATCTGGACCCGTAGTAATGGAGTTTTTGAATGTATCCACTGAGACTCAACATCACTCAAAGGGCCTGAAGAATGTTTCGATGAGACTTCACTCCGGTGAAATTGTTGGCTTAGCCGGGGTTTCCGGTAACGGCCAAACATCAATCGCAGATTTATTTGCAGGACTGATCACTCCTTCTGAGGGGCAACTCTACTTGGATGGGAAACCAATAGAACGGTGGTCTCCGCGCGAATCAGTGCTCAGAGGTATCGCCAGGATTCCTGAAGACCGACATCACGCTGGGACTGTTGCCGATTTTTCCTTGACCGAAAATTCTATTATTGAGAGATATCGCGACCAGCCATTTGCTCATCATGGGTGGGTTAATTGGCAAGCCGCAGTAGATTTTACAAAGGAAATCATCAAGCAATATGACGTTCGTTGTCCTGGTCCAGATACGAGAATACGATTGCTTTCGGGCGGAAACATGCAAAAACTTATTTTAGGGCGTGTACTTCAGAACAATCCTCGAGTGATCCTTGCAAACCAACCATCAAGAGGTTTGGATATCGGAGCAGTACACTACGTTCACAAGCAATTATTGGAAGCGCGTCAAAAAGGTGCAGCCATTATACTAATCTCTGAAGATTTAGATGAAATTCTTCAATTATCAGACATCATTTATGTATCTTCCGAAGGTAGAGTTAGTCCTTCTTTTCAACGAGGTAAAGTAACACCTTCTCAGCTGGGTGGTTGGATGTCTGGGGCTTCTTTTGCCGAGCAAGAGACTATACATGCGTCTTGAGGCAATCCCACACCCAAGCCTATCCAGAAGATTTCTACCACCGATCTTAGCACTGGCCTCTACGGTCTTCATTGCATCGCTCCTAGCTATGGTTGCTGGGGGAAATCCTTTCGCTGTCCTAGGGTTGATCATTAAAGGCGCGGTAGGTTCCAAGTTTGCCCTACTAGAGACTTTGAATCGTGCCACACCGTTGATTTTCACTGGGCTCTCAGTAGCTGTGGCATTCCGCGCCAAATTATGGAACATCGGAGCAGAAGCCCAGCTATATTCAGGAGCCGTTGTTACTGTAATAATGGGTACGGGCGCTCTTGCCTGGTCCGCCTCAGTACTAATCCCAGCAATGATTATCTGTTCTATGTCTGCTGGTGCATTGCTGCTTTTGATCCCAACTATCCTCAAAACTAGATTGGGTGTGGATGAAGTCGTCACCACTCTCTTATTGAACTTTATTTTCCTCTTACTCGTTTCCCTCCTGCTTGAAGGCCCTCTCAAAGATCCAATGGGAATGGGTTGGCCCAAGTCAGCTCGTTTGCTAGCAGAGGCCCGTCTACCGAAAATTGTAGATGGATTACGATTGCATTGGGGATTTGGGATTGCGTTAATTGCGGCTGTCATCATCTGGATCGTGAATATTAAAACTACTTTTGGCTATGCGATGAGAGCTGTTGGCTTCAATGCTGAGGCAGCACGTTATGCGGGAATGCCTATAAATTTAATCATGACGCAAACAGCGCTACTATCGGGTGGGCTAGCTGCCCTAGCCGGGTTCTCAGAAGTCGCTGGACTTAAGGGTACCCTGACTCTTGATCTATCGCCAGGGTTTGGTTATTCAGGAATAATAGTAGCTATGCTTGCCCTACTTCATCCTCTAGGGGTTGTAGGGGCAGCACTGTTTGTTGCTGGTATTTTTGTGGGTGCTGACAGTATGAGTCGAGCAGCCGGAGTCCCCACCTATCTTGCAGACATCATGCTCGCTACTGCCCTTCTGCTAATGGTAGTTGCTGTGTTACTGACAAAGTTCAGGCTCAAGAGGGAGTAACTCGTGGAAATATTAGAAATTTTTCTGACTGCGAGCTTCTGGACTGCAGCAATTCGTATTGCTAGCCCGTTAATTCTGGCGACAATGGGCGAGTTGATTTGTGAACGGGCCGGGGTTCTCAACCTTGGTATTGAAGGAATAATGGTCGCTGGGGCATTTGTTGGTTGGTTTGGGGCTTACATTGGTATGGGCCTTTGGGGTGGGGTACTCCTAGCTTGCTTTGTTGGAATGTTATTAGGGTTACTCCACGCAAGCATGACTGTCAGCCTGGGATTATCTCAGCATGTGGTAGGCCTTGGCATTACAATGCTGGCAACATCTCTTACCTATTTCGCCTACCGAGTGGCTTTGCCTGAGGTGACTTCTCCACCAAAGATCGAGGCGTTCCAGCCTATCTCTATCGCTATTTTAGCTTATATTCCAATCCTTGGGCCTGCCTTAGCTGAGCAGACTCCCCTTACTTATTTGGCTATTGCAATAGTACTAATCAATTCGTTTGTTTTGTATAGGACTCCATTGGGTCTTGCTTTAAGGGCTGTAGGAGAAAACCCATCTTCTGTCGCAGCTCAGGGACTATCCGTACTTGGGTTACGGGTGGGGGCTGTAGTCGTTGGATCTGGTTTGATGGCATTGGGAGGTGCATTTTTGACTCTTTCAGCCTTTGATAGTTTCTTTTTTGGGATGGTCAACGGCCGTGGTTGGGTCTGCATTGCCCTCGTAGTCTTTGGTGCATGGAAACCGTACAAAGCTTTCTTGGGAGCGATTCTTTTTGCAGCTTTCGATGCCTTTCAGATTCGGCTTCAGCAGAGCAGCATCGGCGCAGAAATCCCCTACCAGATTTTCCTTATGATGCCATACTTCTTGTCTATCACTGCTTTGGTGATTATGTCTCGCAAAGCAGAGGTCCCAGCCGCATTGATGGTACCCTTTTACAAAGGAGAGCGCTAGTGTTTGACATCATTGTGAAGGAAGGAACTTTACCAGATGGTAGAGTTCTGGATATAGGCATCCAAGAGACAAGAATTGTGGCGATGGAGAAAAATCTTAACGGCCCAGCTGAAATACTTATTGAAGCTCAGGGGGATCTAGTGTCTCCTCCCTTTGTGGATCCGCATTTTCATATGGATGCCACCTTGTCCTATGGAACTCCACGCTTGAACAAATCTGGAACATTGTTAGAGGGCATTTCTCTCTGGGGAGAATTGCTTGAGAAAGCAACAGTTGAAGAAATGATAGCTCGTGGTTTGGATTATTGTGATTGGGCGGTTTCTATGGGTTTACTGGCTATCCGAAGTCATGTAGACACCACAGCTGATCACCTAAGAACTGTTGAAGCAATGCTCGAAGTCCGGGAGCAAGTGAAAGGATATTTGGATCTACAACTCGTAGCATTCCCACAAAACGGTTTTTTGCGAGCACCCAATGGACGGGAAAATTTACTCCGAGCTTTAGATATGGGCCTCGATGTGGTTGGAGGCATTCCTCATTTTGAGCGTACTATGGAGAATGGTCGTAGGTCAGTTCAGGAGTTGTGTCGTATTGCTTCAGAACGTGGTTTGCTAGTGGACATGCACTGTGATGAGAGCGATGATCCGATGTCTCGCCACGTTGAGTCACTCGCAGCGGAAACCATATCTCTTGGCATGCAGGGCAGAGTAGTCGGTAGCCACCTAACTTCAATGCATTCGATGGATAATTATTATGTATCCAAACTGCTACCCTTAATGGCTGAAGCAGAAATACAGGCTATTGCGAATCCACTGATCAACATTACTCTTCAAGGCCGACATGACAGTTTTCCCAAAAGACGCGGTTTAACCCGTGTCTGTGAAATGCAAGCGCAGGGTATTGATGTGGGTTGGGGCCAAGACTGTGTGCGTGACCCATGGTACGCACTTGGTACTGCAGATATGCTCGATGTAGCCTTTATGGGCATGCATGTTGCCCAGATGACTAGTCCGCAAGAAATGGCGAACTGTTACACCATGGTCACTGAAACGAACGCCAAGATTATGCATCTTAAGGACTATGGTCTTGACGTAGGCAAACGGGCTTCACTGGTGGTTTTAGATGCTGCTGATCCAATTGATGCCCTGCGCTTGCGACCAGCACGTTTAGCTGTCGTTTCGAATGGAAAACTCGTGAGTACTCAGCCTAGGGCTGATGCAATCATGAATTTATCTGGACGACCCATCAAGAAGAATCGTCGACATCCTATTACTCGCCTTGGATAAAAGAGCAGATTCACCGAATTTAGAATTGAGAAATTACCTTAGCTTTTTTTCTATGTTCAAAGATCGAGTTCTAGTTGATTACAAGAATTGGCAGCAAGATCTGAAAAATCGTCACTTTTCACAATTTCTATTTGTTACATTCCCATCAGGCATTACCGTATTGCAGATTCTCGTAGTTGATTCACCCTGAATAAATGCAGTAGCCTCTTCATCCATCGAAGTACCTGTCAAATCCGCGCCGTTTAAGTTAGATTGATAGAAAGTTGCGCCGATAAGCTTTGCATTTTTCAAATTGGTGCCCATTAGGTTAGACTCATAAATTTCTGCACCCTTAAGATTGGCTCTGCCAAGATCACCATTTTCAAAATTTGCATACCAGATTTTGGCTCCTTGCAACTGAGCATTATTAAGAGTAGCGCTCACCAATTCGACTTCGATCAGGTTCGCACCTTTCAAATCTGCATCTCTTAAATTAGTATAATTGAAGGAAGCCCTTCGGACTGAAGAATTTTTAAGGACACTCATCCACAAACTAGCCCCTGTCAAGTCAGCTCCCGAAAGTGTAACACCAGTTAAATTAGTTCCAGTTAGGTCTGCACCCGTCAGATCTACCGCAGTGAGATCGGCGCGTGTCAAGTCAGCACCAATAAGGTCAGCGCCGCGTAGATTTGCATTAACTAAATTTGCCTCTCTCAAATTAGCTCCCAACAAACTCACATCATTTAAATTTGTAGAAGCAAGATTTGCTCGGATAAGGTTACAGTCATTGCAAATGCGGGTTGTCAGCAATTTTTGAAGATCAAGTTCATCGTAAGCATAAATTGGCCTGGCGATCAAAATGATAGCAATCAAACAAACAAATTTCGCAAAAAACAACGATTCATTCAGACTCACTTGAAAATCCTAACTCAGTGTATAAAAAAATTTGCAGTCTTTTTAAAAAATCGTTAATGGGGGAATGAATTCTGATAGCGAGATTTTGAAGAATGGAGTCTAGGTCTGGGGTAATGCGAAATCAGAAACGGTCAGAACAATTTTGAACTTATAATGCGGTTACGAGTTCCGATGTAGGATTCAGATTTTTTCGAGGAGGAGCGAGTTTTGATGAAATTCTGGCGACTATTCTTCAAAAATCGATGTTGTCTTTGTCAAAGTTGGTGCAAGTGAAGGGCACCAATATCTCAATAACTAAGCAACCTAAACTAAAGTTGAGTTACTTCTAGCCAACAAATTGAGTTACTTAGAACCCCGTAATCAGTCTGATTTTTTTGTTTTGTAGACTATTCATTGGGGTTAATGGTCCAGAAGACTATATCATTGTACCGTCAAAACCAAGCAAAACTCTTTCGTCAAATCAAGACTGACGAGACTGAGACTATTCTCAGGCAAGAGAATCTTGGTTCGGTTTTTCTTAAAGGATTCTCGGATGCACGAAGGGGGTGGGGTGCACAAAATCGACTATTTGCTGTTCGGAGTACATTCGGTTCCCACTTACGGGGAGAAGAGCTTATAAAAGAGCTACAGCGTAGTTTAATTGAGATGTCTTTTGGGCGAGATATGTATGATGCGACATCGTTAGAGCGCTAAAAGACCAAGGCCAGTGTGATTTACTATGCGATGCAAAACGTTGAAGCTGTCAGGTAGTTTCTGAGTCGTGTCAGTGCTGCAGCTTCCACAGTCTATCTGGAACTTTTACAAGTGTCGCCTTTCTTTTTCCCTTTCGTACCGCGCCTGCCGCTTATACTTCCGCTCCATCTCTTCTTTCGTAGGCATCACCGGATCAGGTACACCCAAAAGCCAGCGAATCTCCGCAAAAGCCATAATGTCCACTGGATGATTCTTGGTACTCAGGAAGCGCCACCAGCGATCACGCTCTCGTTCCGGCCAGGCCATCATTTGCAGGCTAATGTCATTGATGACATTAGCGAGAAATAAGACCATCACGGCAGACTTGGATACTGGTGTTTGATCGTTTTCCCAGCACACCACAGTACTACAAGAGCCGCTGCAAGCATCGGCCAACTGGGCCTGTATCCAAGGTAGAGCCAAGCGATATTCACGAAGCCATTGGCTGCGCGATATACTACAGAAAAAATCTGGATCTAGATCGACCAACGAAACTAGAGCGGACATCGATGTGTTTCCTACTTAGAGCGAAAGCAAGGTGGGTGGGGCACAAAATCAATCTGCAGTAAACGTAGGTGTATCCGGTTCCCACTCACGGGGAAAATTGCTATGGGCCACAAGCTGCGACGGTGTAGTTCATTCTTGACGGGGAGGAGATATCTTCCAAGGTAAAATCACCTAGATTTTCTTATTTGCGAGGGAGGGATACACGGTGACTACGATCAAACTTAGTCCCAATCTGGGCCAGGCTACAGCCATCTGCAATCATCTTACAGACTTCATCAAGGTCCGTTTGCTCTGTAAAAATTTCGTTTGCTTCTCAGACAATAAATTTTTTCTGAGCTATTGTTACAAATAGTATGACATAGTAATTTGCAATTCCAGATTCTGGAAATTAAAAAATCTTTTTTTAAAACCTTCAATCGAAAGAAGATTTTTCATTTAGAATTCCTTTCGATAGCCGCAGTTACAGTTTGAATTTTCCTTATCCTATTGATATCAAATTTAGTACTTCGATCATACTTATAAATTCCATTTTCTTCCTGGTCTATATCGGTTAACTGAGTG
>MDTD01115236.1_pt1 | contig 31427 bp, 22 predicted proteins | sample 811221 | NCBI WGS metagenome assembly MDTD01 (sample SAMN05326646, study PRJNA326480) | marine metagenome | isolation source: seawater | place: Pacific Ocean: South West | collected 2011
GTTTCCACGCAATCAAATCCTCTTTAACTCCAAGATTTTCTGCTAGTCCTCTAAATTTTGTTTTCAATTATTTGCTATTGATACCAATTATATTCACTATTGGCATAATTGGATACATCGAATATGGAGAGTTGTACGGTATCGGAATTGTAGCATTCGGTATTTTCATGCATCAAACTTTGAGAATATATTCTCGCCAGCAAAGGTCTGTAATAAAGCATAGAGATCAGAAGGATATGATCGATTACGCTAGAAGAGTGAAGAGATTCAAAGCAATTCCTTCCCTATCCACAACGCCCATTGGTACGCACATGCTCCTCTCAGGAATATTGGTTACCGTCAATGGAGTAGTGCTAGATCTGGGTTTTCCTGCATGGCTAACCAGGAGGTTGCCAAAGGATGGTGACAGAATAGCAAAAGAAAGAATTTCAAAGAAAGCGAAGTCAATGATGAGATTGAGACCTCCTAGATTGAAAAAATTGGGTAAATCATGGTGGTTGAATAGACCGAAAGAAGACATCGAAACCTCCCCGATTCTGGAAGAACTTGTAGGTCCTATGGCATACAGAGGTAGGCTGCAAAGGATGGATACATACCATACTAAATTCTCGAACAATCATGAAAGTAACAAATCTACAAGACAAGTATCGGTATCAAGAATGGATATGTCCAAGAGACAAATTCCGAGGAATACCATCCGCAAGGAGACATCGAATGTTATTAAAACTGATAAAAAAGATTTCACTGATTTCAAAATATAGGTTTTTGACATAAATTAATTCACGAAATCTGATTCAACGGCGACCCATTTTGCATCAAATTCTATAACCGATATGGTTTTGGGAAGAGTGCACAGATGCTCGGGGTATGTCCATGAAACTAACACACAATCAATTAGCACTTGCAGCAATCATGTCAACTTTAATCGTCGCATCTCTATTTGTGGGTGCAAATGGTTTCTGGCAAAACAGCGAAATTGGAAGTTTCGAAAGTGCTCAAGAAGACGACATCTTTGGAGAAGGTTCAGAAGCAGTAGATTCTACGGATACAGATAATGATGGTTTGAGCGATATTTTGGAATCCTCTCAGTATGGTACTGATCCCAATGACCCAGATACTGATGGTGATTCGTTACTAGACGGTTGGGAAGTTGCTAATGGATTGAATCCGTTGGACAACGGTGATTCAGAAGAAGTCGAAGAAGTAACTGAAACTATTGATGATTCTGATGATGTGGAAGTTTCAGAGGAGGATGACTCATGGCCTGATCCAAATCAAGGTCCAAATGGTGATCCGGATAATGATGGATTGACAAACCAAGATGAATCTGCATTAGGTACTGACCCACAAAGAGCAGACACCGATAACGATGGTTTGAATGATAAGTGGGAGTCTCTTTATTCATTGGATGTTCAAACACCTGCGGGAATTGTCACATTATTCGACCCGTTGAGCGGTAATTGGGACTGTGCTTTGTTAGACCAAGCGAAGAAAGATCAATTGTCAGTTATTTTCGATGGAACAGATGGTAACCCAACTTGGGATAGCATGGCAAGAAACAGCATGCACTCTTGTGACATGGTTCTTGATTCAGATAATGACGGTCTTGCAAACTTCATCGAGGAAGGGTATGGAACCAATCCTACATCCACCGATTCTGACAACGATAGAATTGATGATATCGTAGAAGTATCTAATTCATCAGTCAATATGTTCGTTGGAGTGGGAGAAGACTGTGGAATCCCACTATTGCAGTCTATCAATAGGGATGCTCCTTTTATGATGATGGACAGAACCTGGTTTACTCAAGATATGGACGGTGATGGTTTCAAGAACGGACCTAGCGATTATGACACTGATGGCGATGGTATGCCTGATGGTTTCGAATATTGTTACAGTCACCAAGCAGACCATCCATCAAACTCAATGTTTGAATTACTCAACCCCTCAAATGCATCCGATGGCTATGGTGATTGGGATGAGGATGGAATGAACAATTTAGAAGAATTCGAAGTTTCAAATGATTTCGGCGTTGGAAATTTCACTTCACCGTGGAGAGGAGATACTGATTTAGATGGAATGCCAGATGGCTGGGAAGCTAACTCTGGACTCCATCCAAGAGACGGTTCTAACGGTGACTTAGACCCAGACATGGATGGTTGGGATGCTGATGGCGATGGAGCAGTTGTTTACGCTGACCTAATCTCAAGCGCCTCAGTTATCGGTATCGATGTTGAAATGGGAGAATTCATTTCTGCGGACCAGTCGGTTGTTAGAGCCCAAATTACATTGGCAGGTGGAAATTATCAAACTGTTGTACTACGAGCCCCTGTTGATGGTTATGTTTATTCTATCAACGTCGAAGTTGGACAAGTAATAGAATCAAGATTATTTGAGTGGGCAGTCATTGTAGAGCCAGAGGAGCGATTCACCAATGTTATGGAATACAACGCCAGAGATAGAGACGGAGATGGTATAATTGACGGAAGAAGCACAAATCCTCTGGTAGCTGATACAGATGGCGACGGTTTGATAGATGGAATAGAGGTTATGGGTTGGGAAATCTTGGTAGTCAATAGAGGTGTAATCCCGACTTGGGTAACAAGTGATCCCGGACTTTACGACACAGATGCAGACGGTCTAAGTGATTATGATGAATTCTTCTCCGTTTGTAATGGTGGTTCTAACGCATCTAATCCTGACACAGATGGTGACGGTCTAAGTGATCAAATCGAAGGATTAAGTGGTTTCACATGGGAAGGTGAAGAATACTTTACAAGTCCATGTATGTTTGACACTGATAACGATGGACTAGAGGATGGGGAAGAGGTAATTGCTGGCGCGGACAACTTCTTAACACACGCAAATAACTCTGACACTGACAATGATACGCTAAAAGATGGTGCAGAGGTACTCTATGTGCCAAGACCCTTCCAAGAACCTTCTAATCCACTAATCAACGACACAGATGGAGACGGAATGCTGGATGGGTGGGAGATGCAGGTGCAATCTGCAGAAGAAAATACTAACTCACACAGTCTATGGGTAGCAACCACAAGTTGGGAAAAACCAGGATGTGAGGAAACCCAAAACACCGACTGCACTTTAGAACCCGGAGGCTACATGTGGCAGAACTGGTTAGGTGGATTTGTCGTTGAGAAGCAATACGAAATTTGGGAGATGAACCTTACAGGGTTTAGTATGCCTTCCAATCCGTTATGTGATGGGTGTAAAGGAAGATGGGCTCTGGATCCATCCCTAGGTTCTCTAGCAGATGACAACTATGACATTGATAATGACACTCTAATGAACGCTCAAGAAGCTCCAGACAGGTGGAATACTAACCCGGTCGATAATGATACAGATTCTGATAAATTACCTGACGGATGGGAAGTTTACTACAGTCAGTTGGCTCTAGAGTTAGGTTTAGTTGACAATAGTACATTTGACTCTACTGGTGCAAGAGGAGTAATGGACCCAGCAATGGAGGATTCTGATCTTGATGGAATAAATGATGGTCAAGAAGATCCAGATAATGATGGATTGAATAGGTCTGGACTAGTAAAGAAGTATTGTCCAGGTTTCAATGATTCAACAAATTCTGATTGTAATATTGATCCTGAAACTCCAGACGGACAAAAATTCTACGATAACTTGGAGAATTACACCAACTTTGAGGAGATGCAAAATGGTACAAATCCAGTATCCAACGACACTGACTCAGATCAATGGAACGATGGTCCTGAAGTATTCTACATGGACCATGATGACGATGGTATGGCAACCGGATGGGAATATCATTTCAAGTTTGATCCTTATGATGCAGCGGATAGAATGGTAGACTCAGATGGTGACGGTCACGTAAACTACTGTGAATATAAATGGGATACAAACCCAAGAAATCCGTCTTCATTCCCAGGTCAAGGTGAGTTGTGCGACCCATTCTCGGAATAATCATGCAGTACCAACATTATTACACATGAAAGATATGGATTGGATATGCAAAGAAAAGTACTTGTTATCTTTTCCTTGCTGTTATTATCACTTCTAAGTAGTGGGGTAAACTCAGAACCTGTGCAAAGTGAAATTTTGGTTATTGACCAAGGGCAAGGGCATCACTTTTCTGAAGGCTTAGTCCTCCTTTCGGGGACAAGCAATATTCCCCTAAATAATGCATCATGGACATTGTTCAATAATACAGATGATAATCAAAACTTTGTCGTAATTGAATCGGGGGATTATCTAACTCAAGTAACACCAATAGATCAAGATGTGTGGTCGTGGTCTCTTTCAATCAATGCAAGCGGAATATCTTGTACGTGTATCATTACTCTAGGAGTTAACAATACTTACACAAGCATATACGTTTACATCGGAAATACGTCTCACAAACCTATTATTCTAGATGCCGAAGTACCATCATACATAACTAATAATCAAGAAATCCAAATCCAAATCGATGCTATTCTTCCACCATCCCATGTTGGGAATTTGCTTATTCAAGCCTCTACTTGTAAAGCATCACCCGACAGACAACGTTGCACCTCTGAACCATATGAGCTAACTACTCCATCACAAATTGTTAATGAGTCCCCAATCCTTTCAATAAATCAAACTGTTAATGAAATTACAGAAGGAAATTGGATAGTATTTTTCTCAATCTCAGACAGTGCTCTAAATCCTTCAAATACCTACTCAAGGGCATTTACTGTCGATAAAACTGCACCTGAAGTCTTGCTTGTAGTCAGAGAAAATATCACTGAGGGTGAAATGCTTGAAGTATATGCTAACGCTATTGACAATGGCAGTTCTAGCTTAAGTTATACCTGGAAAATTGGTGAGCCGGGTCAGCAAGTAAAAGGATATAATTCGCAAGAAAATGCGAATCAACCATATGTTTCTTTTGTACCGGAGAAGTCTGGAAATTGGACAATTGAGGTCGTTGTAAGGGATGAAGCAGGGTGGCAAAATAGCTCTTCAATATCCTTTCAAGTCAATAATTTTAAACCAGTGCCTATGCTAAATATTGATGCTCTAAAGATAGAAAGTGGTGATGAAATTAGATTATCAAAGGAAGGACCTTGGTTGATTTCTTCCACGGATAGTTATGATACAAGGAATGATCAGGACACACTCGTATATTACTGGAAATTTGAATCGGAAGATGAAATGAAAATATTCAACACTCCGAAGGTAAGTTCTGATGAGGATTTTCAAAGTGATTATTATCAAGTTCAATTCATTATTTATGATGATGATTCAGAATCAAATACTTTAGAATTCAGCATAAATTTTGAACAGGCTAGTCCGCTGAGTTCCTTATCACCAGTCTTTAAACTCATTATTGCACTTGGTCTTGTGTTGTTACCTGTATCGATATTTGCTTTATCCCGCAGGCAAATTCGAGATGAAGGTAGATCGGTTATTCCTAAGTGGAAACCAAAAAAATGAACTCAATCAAGAATTTCCTATCTCATGGGATACAACTCTTCAAAGACTATACCCCCTAGGAGTACTGATGTTCGAACGTGCCTTAAGAGGTATGCCGCAGCAACCATCCGACGTTTCAATTGAGGAATTTCGAGGTAGACAAGAAAGAGTTCTATCGCGTTTGTCGCATACTGATATTCTGATAATTGCCTCACCTCAGGAGAAAACGAGATCTAATGACGTACATTACCCATTTAGGACACAGAGTGACCTGTTGTATTTATGTGGCTGGAAAGACCCTGAATCAGTCTTAACCTGTCACTACGATGGAAATAAATGGATAACTACTCTTTTTGTTCAACCAAAAAACACTTTAATGGAAATTTGGGAAGGTAGAAGGCTTGGTCTAGAAGGAGCAAAAGAACTGTTTGCGATTGACGAATCATATTCAATTGATGACCTTGAAAGAATACTCAAAGAGCGTATGAATGATTGTAAAAGAGTGTTGCTTCGAACTGGGTTTAATAGTAAAATAGACGATTTAGTAACTACTGCGATAAAATCTAGAACGAGGGATAGACAACATTTTGGCAAAGGTCCAGTTTCAATTGAAGACCCTTCTGCCATCATTGCAGAATTGAGGCTTAGAAAATCTAAACATGAAATTGCACAAATGAGACATTCTGCAATAATATCCGCAAAAGCACATGAACTTGCCATGCGCTATACCAAAAACGGGATAATGGAATATCAATTACAATCAATAATTGAATCATTTTTTACCTATGCAGGGACATCTGGATGGTCCTATCCTTCGATAGTGGGATGTGGCGAGAATGCTACTATACTCCACTACACGGTTAATTCAGACCAATGCAATGACGGTGAAATTGTACTCATTGATGCCGGAAGTGAATTCCGAGGATATTCTGCCGATATCACTCGCTCATGGCCTATTTCGGGTAAATTTACTGAAGCCCAAAAAGAAATTTACAATTTAGTTTTAGACTCCCAAATTGCTGCAATTAACGAATGTAGAGTAGGAAATCCATACAATGCCCCTCACGATAAAGCTAGACAAGTTCTTGCTGAAGGATTAATTGAATTAGGAGTAATAAACCAATCACTTGAAGAGTCTCTTGATCTTGACACCGGGGATTTGAAGAAATGGTATATGCACAATACAGGACATTGGCTTGGACTTGATGTTCACGATGTTGGGGTATACAAACCAAATGGTGAGCCAAGAGTGTTTGAGGAGGGTATGGTTCTTACTGTCGAACCAGGTTTATACTTTGGCGCTTGGAGACCTGATGTAGAGTGTCCAGAAAAATATGCCAACATTGGCATTAGAATAGAAGATGACATTCTAATTACAAAAGATGGTCCGGATGTTTTAACAAAGGATTGTCCAAAAACAGTTGAAGAAATTGAATCAATTGTTGGATCGTTAGTAGAGTGATGGTAATGGATTGGAAGCAAATACTCGCAATTCAGTCTGACTGGTCTCAGTCAAATTCTCAATCAAAGCGATTGAGTGTTGATGAGGCAGAGATTTTGTATAACGAAGCCCCTTTGCTAGATCTTATGGATGCAGCTCATAAGCGAAGAAAGTCATTACATCCTGAAAACGAGACTACTTATCTAATTGATAGGAATATAAATTACACCAATGTTTGCACTATTAATTGTCAATTCTGCTCCTTCTATAGACCACCTGGGCATGACGAAACCTATACACAATCATTTGAACAAATATCTGAAAGAATTAGTGAACTTGAGAAAGTTGGTGGTTCAAGAATTTTGATGCAGGGTGGAGTCAATCCATCTTTGGAATTTAGTTGGTATTTGGAATTGATATCGTACTTGCGGGAAAAACACCCTGGAATAGATTTGGATTGTTTCAGCCCAATTGAAATTGAAGGCATTGCTGAGGTCTGTGGTCTTTCCACATTTGAAGTCCTCAAGCAATTGAAGAATGCAGGAATGCATGGTTTACCTGGAGGTGGGGCTGAAATGCTCGTTGAGGAGGTCAGGAGTGACGTTTCACCAAAAAAGGGCTCTCCAAAAAATTGGCTCAAGGTGATGGGTGAAGCACAATCATTGGGCCTGATTACTAGTGCGACAAATGTTATTGGATTCGGGGAAACAAATAGACAGCGTGTTTTACATTTAGAGGAATTAAGGAAACTCCAAGACTACTCTTTAGAGAATCATGGAATTGGATTTACCTCATTTATTGCATGGCCTGTTCAGTTAGAAACCAATAGTTTTGGTCGCAGGAATAGAGGAAATAACAAGTTTGAACTTGGCGCTGGATCAAGCGAATATTTGCGACATGTTGCAATTTCCCGTTTGTTCCTTGATAATTTCAACTCCATTCAAGCTTCTTGGCCTACTATGGGCGTAAAGACAGCTCAGATGGCACTGTTTGCTGGAGCAAATGATGCTGGGTCAACCATGATGGAGGAAAATGTCGTTTCTGCTTCAGGAACTTCAAAATTTAGCGCTACGGAGGTAGAATTACAGAATCTCATCATGAGGTCTGGATTCAAACCAGTTAGGAGAAACTCAAGGTATGAATACCTAGATACACCATCATTGGTTGAATTAGAAAATATGCCATCGAATTATTCATTCAATTATTGAATCTGAGTAATAAACAACCCATATCTCTGCATGAATATTTCTTCCTCCTGTCTGTGTTTCACCTGTTGGTTGGTATTCTTGACCATTGAATAATCCCCTGTAAAGAAGTTCGTTTGATGAGTTAAAATCAACCCAATCTGTGATGTCGTATGTCCATTGTTTTACGTCCTGTCCTGCACACCAACCCGCTCTACCGTAAGGCCAAGATCCAAATTGATTAGCAACTACACCATTGTTAATTTCACCTTCACATCCTGTGGAAGAACCCACGATAGGATGCCATTCGTATGCGTGGTTATTTCCGATGTAGTAATGATGCTCATGGTCGCAAAATTCTGCGCAGTTTGCATCATCTTTTTGGAACCCGTGACCTGTAATTGTAGCAACAATTTCCACCTTGGATGTATTTTGTGGGACAGAGAAATTTAGAGATCTAACATATCTACTTTCATTGTTGTAACTTCCATCAAATTGACCTCCAGTAAAGGCAAATGTTGCACTAGTAGGACTGGTTGATTCATTTCCACCTTGTCTACTAAAAATCAATTGAATAGTTAAGTCTCCTTTGTTGGCTCCTTTGTATCTAAACCTTCTTTCTTCATCTTCTTGAAGCATGAATATGTAAGGAGAAATGTCGGTTAACCACATCCCTTCTCTTCCATATGTGGTAATCCATCTCATGAATTCAACATTGCAGATTGACGAGTTTTCTCTATTGCAGAGATACATATTAGCTTCATAATCCCATTCGTGGCATCCGCCATACGATGAGTCAGCTTTTTGGTATCGATTCCTTCTTTCATCACAAGCATGTTCATGATAAACTTCCAAGGTGTCGTAATATGAAATATCATTATCTAGAGTAATATTCACATTTCTGTAAGAGTTGTGATTACCTCCCCATCCTCCTTGATGTCTTTCGAAATCATAAATCGTAACAACTTCCACTCCATAATCAAGAGGTCTTACTTTAGGTTCAAATTCTGCATTCCATTGATTAGGTTCGTAGGATAGATGGTATGGGTCATTAGATTGTGTTACCCAAGCATACAATGAACCTGTTTCCCTAGCTAACTGAAATCGATCTATGCCAAAATAGGCTGAGTTCATTGAGTTTAGCATATCTCCTAATCCGCCTTGAATGTTAGTTGCTCTCATATCGATATAGTGAATCCTATCCTGCCATTTTTCCTCTTCTGCATTACTTAACCTGTTTTCCACATCCGTTCTTTTATTCACCATGTCATTATGGTAAGTAGAGTCATATGAGCCGTAAAATAAATGCGCGTTGTCCGGCAGATTCCTAATTAATGTACCAGGATTTGTATTCCATGTATTGTAATTACTTGAACCGTCTGAATTGGTGAACTTGAACATGAATAAGTAAACATCCTCACCATTCCACTCAGATTGGAATGTGAATGTTCCGCTCAACGTTGGCACAGTAAAATCAGGAACTGTTTGCATAGGTCCAGTTAGACTAGATGCACTTGTCCAAGATACAGGAATTTGATTTATTGCACATCCTTGTGAATCAGCAGTCCATGTTGTCTGAGTATTTGGGCAATTATCCACATTTGCAAAAACCCCATCTAAATCCACATCAGCGCACCCTGCTTGATTGACGATTAAATTAGCAGGGGTGCCCTCACATAAATCATCCAAATCATTAACACCGTCTTGGTCCGTGTCTCTTTCAATAGCAGCGCAACCATTCAAATCCACATCAAGTGAATTTAATGGAGTTCTCGGACATAAATCTAACAGAACACCAGATTCGTTAACGTCGTTAACTCCATCGTTATCATCATCCGTATCCTCGCTAGAATCTTGGCATCCATCATAATCAAAGTCTAATGATGAATTTGAATTCCAATTGGATACTCCCTTTGGGCAAGAATCATCCAGATCTAATCTCATGTCATTATCATCATCTAAATCCTCAGTACTGTCTTTACAACCATCACTATCCCAGTCCTCATACAAATCAGATTTCCAGTCTTTGAATCCAACCGGGCACGAATCGTCAGTGTCTAAAATTCCATCATTGTCATCATCATCATCTTCTGTGGAATCCCTACAACCATCTTGATCGAAGTCTTCTGTACTTACAGAGGTCCAGCCAAGTGTTGATTTACAACTGTCTTCATAGTCTATAATTGAATCATTATCATCATCTAAATCTTCATCAATATCCCTACAACCATCGCCATCGTAATCATTATTTCCGTTAGAAATCCAACCTTCTTCACCTTGTGGGCAAATATCTGCGTCATCTATTACACCGTCTCCATCTGAATCACTATCAGTTAATACAATAGGGATGTTTTTCAGTGTCTCTTTCTCTTCAAAGTCTCCACAAGTTGCAATGATGCTGAGTACGCCTTCTCCAATATTTTCTGATTCTATCAGTACTGATACTATACCTTGTTCATTCACGCTTCCTTTTGGTATTGTGGTAGTTTCAGCCAATGTATATTGTATAGTACACGAGGATAATGATTCATGTATTACTGTAAACTTGAAAATCTCTGCATCACCTTCCATTGTTATCACTGATTCTGCTTGAATAATAGGAGCATCTTGGTCTGGTGGTGAGACAGTAAAATTCCAATATGCATCGGTAGGTGCGCTATTCCAGATATAATTGTCATTAATTTTCCATGTTGAAACCATTTGATATCTACCTGCTTCTTGTAGCAAAACAATTATTTCAATTACATTACCAGAGTTTACAATATTGTGAGAATTAGTCAATATATCTCCATTTTCAGAGAACAGAATTACATCAATTTCAAATGCCTCGTTGTAGCCATAGTTCGAATCGTAGTTAATTCTGAAAATTGCAATTTCCCCGTTATTGATGTCTGATGGACCTGTTTGAGTATATTCTAAGGAAACAATTTTTTCCATTTCTTCATCTACTGAGTTTACAATTTCATCTTCTACTGATTTTGTACAGCCCGCAAAAACCATCATCAGCAAGACAAGAATGCTCAGAAAAGCCCTGTTGCTCATGCTTTATCGAGAATTGAACTAGGTTTTAGTTATGTTCATTTAGACTCTATCCATCTCAGCTCTACCATCGATGATTTCACAATTTTCTATAGTGACCAGTTCCTTTGGGTGATTAACTCGAAGTGGCATTACGTACAGTAAAGGACCGCCTTTTTCTCTTTTGATTGAAATAATTATTTCCCAGTGAATTTTCACTAATCTGCTGTAATAGGTACCTGGCCAATGATTCTGAGGAGGGGCAAGCTCAACAATTTTTGAAGATTTAGACCAATTAGAGGAACCACCAGTTTCCATTATTCTCATTGGTCTTAGGAACATACCTCCTTTGACATTAGCGATTTCCATTGGGGCATCTTCTCCCCCAGCAGTTCCATCATCAAATGCTTGAGCCCATTTATTTGGAATTTCCGTGGTCATACCAGCAGGTGGTTGCCCTCTAAGATCTCTATTTTGTGCCTGAAATACTGCATCTCTTTCGGGAGGTAAGGCGCCGACTCTCCAAACCACCGAGATATCATTCCAACCATCCCTTATCTCATCGATATCAATTTGAAGTTTTGCCGCCTTTCCGCTGGTAAGTTGATCAATTATCTTTATTCTAGGCTTTTTGGGAAGTGAAAGTAAGAAGTTTCTTTGTCTACGTAAGTCACCTATATTTGCGACTATTTTTAGAACAAGAGGAGTCATAACTATAGGTACGATAAAGACACCCAAAACTGGGTAATCTAGTAAGCCAAATCTAATGTTTTTTGTACCAAAAGTGGGTATTCCTAATGAAGATAAAATGGGTGAAACAAACAAATACACCAAAGATGCTAACAACAAAATTACTGCCATATTAACCATAGTTCTAGTCTTTGAATGAATTGGGTGTGGTGTTATGTACCAACCTCTTCGCTGGACTTTTACGATTTGGTCAAACTCCAATTCATCAGACACTTGTTCTGAATTGGATACTAACATGTGTTCATCGTCCTTTTTTATAATCCGCTTCAAGTGCCATGAATCTGATTGTCCCAATGAAAAAGGTGGACTAATTTTATCCAGATACGATTCAAGCTCTTTTTCATTTTCAAATTCTAAAAATTTAGATTCTTTACTGACGGGTACAAATTCCGGATCAAAATTTTCAGAAGAAAATGGAGGGAATCTTACCTCATGAGTGATTTCAAGATTCATAAAAAATCACCCAAATAGATAAACAAAGCTTGATTTTAAAGCAAGTTTCCTGAATGCAGGAACTTTTTTCAAAAGTGCGATGCCTATTGGCACTGGCTTTTCAATATCTGCAACAGTATTAATCAAATCAATAATTTCTGGCTTAGCAAATTCTCTGAAATGCGAATCTAATTCCTCATCTGTCAAATCACTCACAAGCAAATTTCTCAATTTCCTCGCAGTTTCATGATCATTTTTCAGTTTATTCCATGACTTTGCTATTCGTTTCAGATTCTTTTCGGAAAGGCTATTTTTCTTCACTGCGCTATAGATTTCGTCAGCAGCAAGTTCAATCTGTTCAAATCCGGGACCAATTCCTCCTCCAGTAGTAGGTTTAGCCATACCTGCAGCATCGCCGAGTAATAACACCCTCTCAGAATATGGCTTTTTGACCATGCCTGAAGGTACAGGACCGCAATATTGAGCTACAATAGAACAATTTTCAAATCTATTAGACCATTTAGAGTTATACATTAAATTCGACAACATTTCCTTACTAGATTTACCATTTTGGAGTTTGGCTGTAGACCACATCCCGATTCTGTGAGTACCAAATCCAGTGGGTATTGCCCAAGCGAAAAAGCCAGGTGCTATGTCCTTGCCAGTGTACATTTCAAGCACACCATCTTCTGTGTCATATCCTGTAACTTCCACTTGATAACCAATCATAAACTCCTTTGGTCTTCCTAGCTTAAACTTCCTTCGTGTCCAAGAATGTGCACCATCAGCGCCGATTAGCAATTTTGCTTTGATCATTACGACTTCATCGTTTAATTGGGATTCGATTCTAATCTCATTTTCAAATACAGAGGCATCTAATGGTTTGGAATTGAGGTAAATTTTTGCCCCGGAATCAATTGCCTGCTTTGCCACTCCTTGGTCAAATTTTTTTCTGCAAACCGTGTAAGTTCGCGCTTTGTGAGGCTGCCCGATTTGAATATCAATACCGCTAGGACTATGCATTTTTGCCGAGTGAATTGTTTCTAATATTGTATGATTTAGTCCTACTATTTCCATTGCAGAAGGATTTACTAAACCTGCACACTGGAATGGTCTCCCGATTTCTTCATGCTCTTCGAGGATACAAACTCGTAGTCCTTTGTTTGACAAGACAGTTCCCGCCCTGCTGCCTATGGGTCCAGCACCGATAATGACTACGTCGTAATCTTCGGTGCGCATGTGCTTGCTAATCGGATTACACAAATGAATATTAGCAATCATTCCTTCTTAGCAAAGCGATATCCAATGGATTGATTTTTCTTCAGATACAAGGATGCTGCAAATGGATTTCCCGTTTTCTTGGACTTGAAATCTTGAAATGGTCCTATAGAATTAGTTTCTATCAATTGTTTTGCTTCTTCTCTTGTAATTTCTCTTCCTGAAATTTCTCTTAGTATGTGAATTTTACACCCCGATTTATTGTTTGCAGTGTAGTGGGTTTCGGTTTCAATAATTTCAGCATTACTAGTTGGGCATATTGCTACAACACCCTCTACTACTGGGAATTTTTTCGCATCAGGAGCCGCTCTTGGTGGAAATTCATAACTAATTTTATTGCCATCCAAAACCAAATACGCAGAGAAAGGCTTTCCTCTCTTGGAGATAAAATCTTCAATTAATTCACTCTTGCCATCATTAAGTATTTTCTTTGCTTCATCTACTGAAATTTCTCTTTTGCACATTTCCTTTGAAATTCCTCTGAATTTACAATCATCATTATCGCAAGCATAGGATGAAGGAGTTTCTCTGATGGTGCCGTGGTCACATTTTGGACACTTAGCAACTTCATTTCCAGAACCATCAGAAGAGTTTGATGCTTGTCCTTCAAACTTCAATTCACCTTTGTCACTAAGGTAGATAGTTGCGGTGTATGGTTCTCCTGATCTTGTAAAAAAGCCATGAAGATCCTCAATTCTAGATTCATTAATTAGCCTGGCAACTGTTGTTTCATCAAACCATCTTCCTGATGAATCCTTCCATAGGATGAAACTACAGCCTTCATCTCTACCCTTGTTTTCGCTACAGATATATGATTGTCTGCTTGGATTTACCTTTGCTCCACACAGAGGACAATCTCCAACAGGAGAACCATTTTCGAAAAGTTTTGTCCCATCATGGCTCCTTATTTTTTCAACCATTTCAGTAGTTCTTTCGATAACTGAATTCATGTATGTTTCTGCTTTCATTTCGCCCGACTGCACAGATGTTAGATTTGCCTCCATTTCTCCAGTCAATTCGGCTGAGGTTATCCATTCTACAGGAATTTTTCTCAATATTTCAATTAATCTAATGCCGTAAGGTGTAGCGGAAATGGAGCCATTTTTTGCCCTATTTATGTATTCTCTAGTAAGGAGTTTTTCTATTGTGTCTGCTCTAGTTGCTGGTGTTCCCAAACCTTTTTCTTTCATGGCTTGAGCATATTCGTCGTCATCGATCATCTTACCAGCAGTTTCCATAAGTCTGAGTAACCCCGCTTCTTTCAATCTGTTTGGAGGCTTTGTTAATTCCTCACTAAAATCATATGAGTTGATTGCGGTATCGGCAGGATTACTAGGTAAGACATTCCAATTTTCTGGTATGGGTTCTTTCTTTGGCATCACAGCTCTCCATCCTGGAGTTTGTAACTTACGAATCTTATGAATGAAATATTCTTCTTCCACTTTGGTAGTTCTCTTTTCTTCTTTCCAGATTGCTCTAGGGTGCCAGGAGGATAAAAATTGTCTAACTATGTGATTGAATAATTTATCCTCATCACCTGATAAATTCGTGGATGGCAATTTTCCAGTTGGAATTATTGCAAAGTGGTCACTGACCTTTGAGTCATTAAAATTGATTTTGATATTTTCAAGTCCATTGGTTGCCAGGTTGTTAGCAAAGTGAGAATATTCAGGAATTTTAGCCAGAGATTCAATTGTTTGATTAATTTCCTCCTTCATGTCTTCAGGAAGGTGCCTTGAATCAGTACGCGGGTATGTTGTCAATTTATGGGATTCATACAGAGATTGGGCGGCTCTAAGAGTTCTTCTAGCAGACCACGACCATAGGTTGTTAGCATCTTTTTGCAATGTAGTCAAATCATAGTTTAGGGGTGCCTTTTCGGGGATTTCTCTGTCTGTTTGACTAGTAGTTATTCTAGAATTAGGATTTGCTAGAGTTTTTTCAATCCTCTCCTTTTCTTCTGAATCTACAATTCTATTTTTCTTAAATTCAGGTCTATCTGGATCATCCTTGTGGTTCTGACGCTCCCACTTTGATGGCCAGATGGCCTCGCCCGATTGGAATTCTGCAGATAATTGCCAGTATGGTTTAGGAATATGTGATAAAATACTGAGTTCTTTGTCGACTATCATCGCTAAGGTAGCGGTCTGGACACGACCTAAACTGATGGTTTTCTCATTACGTCTCTTTAATCTAGAATTAGCAATTCTTGACCCATTCATTCCGATAATCCAGTCAGCTTCGCTCCTAGATTTTGCTGCATCTGCTAAAGATTGGTAGTTGTCACTTGAGACTCTTTTATTCCAGGCTTCAAGGATTGCTTTATCTGTCATTGATTGTAACCACATTCTGCTTGATTTTGCCTTTGTTTTACTGAACTCATATATCTCACGAAAAATCAATTCACCTTCCCTTGCTGCATCACATGCATTTACAATTTCAATAACGTCCTTTCCAGTAATCAACTTCTTAATTGCCGTAAGTTGTTTTTTTGTTGAACCTGAGTTTGGTTTATATTCGAATTTGCTCGGAATAATTGGTAAATCATCTATTGTTTTGTACCAATCTTTCCATTTTGGGTCATAATCATCGGGGTTCTTTAGACCCACTAAATGTCCTATTGCCCATGTCACAATAATGTCATCAGAATGATAGTGAGTATCTTTTTTCGTGGTGATTCCAAGTACTTTCGCAATATCAGTTGCAACGCTCGGTTTCTCCGCGATTATCACACTCACCATGATAATATGGCAAAATCGAACCTACTTGAACTATATCCAACCTAATTTTGCTAATTTGTTTGATTTATTCATTGAAAATATTCATTCTTGAAATATCTTCGTCCCATGGTTTTTCATCAACTGATCCAATGCATCCTACGCAACCAGGATATCCTGCTTCAGCCAATTCTTCCACCATTTTAATAAATGTTGTAACACCATTTATTCTGTCACTAGGTAACCAATTTATTTTGGCACCTGGCTCTTTTTTACAAATAATGATTTTTACATCATCACAGTTCATGACGATATCAGCTGAATTTATGTTTTGGTATGTGGGAAAATCAATTTTTTCAGGTTGTAGTTCTGCGATTCTTTTAGACAATTCATCTAACAATTCGATATTATTCTCATTTGCAATTATCTCAACATTCTCTGCTTTTAGAAAACACCGTGCGGCTTCACGCACGCAATTCCAAACAGGGCTGCCAATTCGCATTAATTACCGCGAGTTGTACGCAATGCTTGAAGGATACCTCTTACCCAGTAGAAAACATGGGAATTACATATAGGGTATTTTCCAAGCCATTTTTGGCAATTCAAGATTCCGAAAAAGCCCATGGAAGGGCTTTAAGGTATTTGTCAAAAATTTCCAATTCAAACATAGTTAGACCAATACTAGAAATTGTCTATAAACCTAAAAAGTCGGTCGAAATTTCAGCATTCGGGCTAGATTTCAATAATCCATTTGGGATTGCTGCTGGAATGGATAAAAGAGCTGAGGCACTTAACGGATGGACTTCTTTAGGATGTGGTTTCATAGAAATTGGAGGAATAACCATGCATAAGCAAAGAGGTAATCCAAAACCAAGGATGTATAGAGATAACAGCACTAGGTCCTTGATAAATAGAATGGGTTTCAATAATATTGGTTCGTTGGAAATGAAAATTAAATTAAAAGAGCATAATGAAAAACACGGCAAGCCACAAGTTCCAATCTTTGCAAACATAGGTAAATCAAAGACAACTCCTTTGGAGGAAGCTAGTTTAGATTATTGCACTACTGTAGAAAGGTTATCTGAACATGTGGATGGCTTCGTAGTTAATGTGTCCTCCCCCAATACTCCGAATCTTAGAGAATTACAAGAATCTTCAGCATTGGCCCATTTACTCAAAGACATTCAATCAACAAATCTCAAGTGTAAAGGATTACCAATTTTAGTCAAAATAGCACCCGATTTGTCTGATGAACAAATTATAGCTATAGTTGACACAGCCAAATCAAATAATTGTGCTGGAATCGTTTTATGTAACACCACTTTATCAAGGGATGCTAAAAATATATCTAAGAATCCACAGATAATGGAAGAAAAAGGTGGTTTAAGCGGAAGTCCACTCAAAGATAGATCAACAGAAATCATATCCCTTGTAGCAAAACACACTGAATTTAACTGGCCAATAATTGGAGTTGGCGGTATTATGAATTCAGATGATGCATGGGAGAAAATTATCTCCGGCGCTTGGCTAGTCCAAGCTTATTCTGGCTTTGTGTTTGAAGGCCCCGGGATAGTAAAAGAAATAGTCCACGGTTTAGATAAAAAATTAGTTTCAAACGGGTTTAAATCACTCGAACAAGCCGTAGGATCAGCGCATAAGGATTGATTACATGCTATCAAGGAAGTTACGACTGCTTATTGTCGGTGCCGTTATCACCGCAACAGTTCTTGGAACCCTGATCCTAGATGCCCCGGCGCCAACTCTTACACTTTCACAACTAGAGGAATCTGCTGAGTCGATGATTGGTGAACAAATCGCTGTCCGTGGCGAGGTCAAAGATGGTACAATTGATAACCAAACTATGACTTTTATTTTAGAGGGTGATACAGATTTTACAATCATTATTAATTTTGTTGATGCCTCCGTCTCTAATGGTCTTGGAGATAATAGAACCGTATACGCAGAGGGAGTACTCATTTACGAGCAAGGAGAATACCAACTACAATCTAGTGTTATCAAAACTTCTTGTCCATCAAAGTACGAAGAAGAAGCATCTAACGCATGAATTTTTTCTAACCGTGCGGTTCATATAAGAATCCTAATACGGATAATCGGGATAGACGGGGGGCTTGGCGTACCCTATACCACAAATCGTCATTATGGTGGGTTGAATGCCTCCAGACGGCGTTAGCGGTCTGTTGCTTCCTACACGTGGACGTTGAAGTCTCGCCCCCACATGACCCGGGTGTCATGAACTGTATCCGGAGGGATACAGGAATCGAATAACCGGAGAAACAGGTCAGGCCGGGAACGGAGCAGCCCTACCTGGGGCCATGGGTGCTGTGGGGTTACGGGATTGAGAAAGTGTGTAGATTTGGGTAACGGGAACGAGCGACAACTAGGGGATTCCCACTCAAATGTCGAATACCATGTCCGAATAATAACCGGGTCCTTTGAACTCAGGAACATCGGTATTATCCGAACTTACAACTTGATCAGTATCAACCTTAGTTATGTGCAAAAGGTGTGTAGTGATTGCTTTGATTTCCAATTCGGTGTTTACTAATTCTTTTGGGATGTAATAAAGTATTCCTTGGCAAACTGCTTCGTTTAGGTTTTTTGTGACTTTTATTCTTGTATCATATACCCATTGATCATTTACTTCAAGTCTATACAATATTTCTTCGAGGAAGGCAACCAATAGCATATCGAAATTTTCTCCAGATTCTTCGATAGGGAGAGAAAGTGAAAATTCGTTGGAGTAGGTTTGCTGGATCTCATTTGTTAACAGATTATCTGACGCTATAATATTCATCATTCCGGCATGATTATCACGAAAAATAGAACTGATTGAGGAGCCGAATACTCGCAGTCCAATATCTGCCTCGGTACCAAATGGCCAATAACTCATTTACTTACCTCAGCGCTTAGAAATTTGCAAATTCCATGCCATCTCTCCGAGTCTATCTATCAAATCAGACTTATTCAGAACGAAGGATTCTGTTCTCTCTGCTCCTAATATGCATTCACTTGCTGCATTTGCTATATGAGCAGTGCCTGCTTTATCCAATTCACTAGATATGGATACTGCGAGGGCTACTGCAGCAGCATCAATCAAACCAATCATCTGCCTTAGATCTTCAAGTTTACAGGGAGCGTGGAATGTATTTTCGGAATCGTAGACTGTCACGCCATTTTCACCCGCTAAAACTACCAAATTTGTCCATCCATATGTATCAATTAACTTTCTTGCTGCATCTTTTCCACTAGGAACTCCTAGTCTTTTACGCATTATTTCCAAACCTTGTTTTTGGAACAATACCCAGTCTGCACCAACGGACCTATGCAAACCTGTAAGTTTAGGATCTGCAATGACTTGGACTCCTGCTTTTTTTGCCGCTTCAATCAGTTTAGGAGCCCCTGTATCGGTGATTACACCCTGGCCGTAATCGGAGAGAATAAGAACATCAGAACCATCTAACGATTGAATAGCAGAATGAATCAACTTATTGGTATATTCTTCCGGCACTGGATTGTCGTCTTCAACATCCCATCTTAGGAGTAACTGTTCACCGGAAATTAGACTTTCTCTTGATGCCAATAGCCTTGTTTTTACGGTTGTGACTCTATTTTCAATCGAAACTATTCCGGAAGTATCTACGCCCTCTGAATTTAGAGAATTTAGGATATTATTTCCGGCTTTATCATCTCCAACCACTCCAAATAATTTTGAATTCATTCCCATAGATTTCAGACCTCTAGCAACGTGGGCAGCAGCACCAACATCACTCTCACGCATTGTTTCTCTTAAGACCGGAACTGGAGCCCTTGAGTTAAGGTTGTTAGCGAAACCACGAATGTACTGGTCCATCATTAAATCGCCGACTAATACAACATTGGCACTCTTCAAATCTCGGACAATGTATTGGAGCTGATTTAATCTATCGTGCAATTCAACCTCCTCATCTGACATTCCCATTACAATCCCCATAACCTTCTAATTCATGCTATCTATTGATTATTACTTAAGGAAGTAAACAATTCATCATGCAATGAGTCACTTATCCCTAGAGTTTTTCTCAGGGATGAAAGAATAGATTGCTCATCTTCTGTAATTTTACCATCTAACATCGCAGTTTCTAAAGCTTCTTTGTAACTAATTACTTCAGTTGATAATTGAGATTCTTCCAATGCTTTATTCATTAGTTGCGAATGTTGCTCGTCCGAAATTTTTAGAGCAGTTTTCAATGTTAGTAGTAATGCATTTTCATCTTCAACAATTTCTCCATCCAATAGTGCTTGTTTTAGCATCTCGAAATATATTGACTCAGGGTTTTGAGAGACCGGAGTCTTTCTGGCTTTATCGCTAATTTCTGTTACACGGTTTGACTCTAAACCGAGGAATTGGATTACTTCACCCAACAAAATTTGCTCGTCCCTGGATATTCTGCCATCCATCCATGCCTTTTCGAAAAGTCTGTGGATCAACTCTTCACTTTCTTGTTTGGTTAAACTGCTAGCTTGAATTCTATTTTTCATTTGGACATTTAAGGGCACATCTGAATAATTTAATCCGTCATCGAAGTGAGATAAAAATTCTAAAATTGGTTGAGAAGGTTTCCAAAATTCTCCTATTTTACCACTTTTACCGGTTTTTAGGCACTCCTTTTCAAGCAATTCAGTAAGTATTTCTTTAGCTCTATGTTTTCCATTTTCGGATAATAGGTAGATTTGTCTTCTTTGTTTTCCACCGGGAATATGTTTTTTCATAATTTCGACTTGTTTTAGCGATACAAGCTTGTTCAATGTACGCGGAATATGTTTTCTTTGAACAAATACAGCCTCCGAAATACCTGATTGCGTCAATGTTGATGGAGCAGACCAGTCTGAATGTTTGTGTTTATGGCTATATAGGTGCAATATGACCCTAATTTCAGTGGTTAATGTTCCAAGATAGCCAGTAACCATGGTCTGCCCCAATGTGCCGTAGAATTCTTGATTCAATATACCTATTGCTTTGCGTTCACCTCTTATGTGTAAACAATTTGGCAAAACTATGGGCAGGGGCAAGCATAATCTCAAACCCCGCGCTAGACCAAAACGAAATCTACCTGCATTTGACAAAACTCTAATACAATCCAGAAGCGATTTACCCATCCCAAGAGCAATTGATGGTTATTGGTACGTGCCAGAAAAACTCGGCTCTAGGTTACATCAAAAAAGCTCTCTTGGAATCTTGGTCGAAGATGGTGGCGTCTTATTGAATTCTGAAGAAGTAATGTTCTGCCATTGGCATAGACACGTTCCACTGCCTTCAAAGGAGTGGTTTGAAAATCAAATTGAAAGCGATTCAGATTTTCTCCATCGTTCTATCTTATTTGAGTACATCAGAGGAGGTGGAGTCCAATTAGTACCAGTTGAAAACTCAAAGTTATGGGAAAGTAAACCCTCCAAGCACTCACATTTTTTGAAATGGAGGAAGGATCAAAAGCCTGCAATAGAACCACCTGAATCTCAAGTAATGTGGGCTAGAGCTAGTTCTCCAATCAACTGGAAACAAATTTTTCAATGGGTAAATGATTGCTATCAAGCGAATACCTTTCCTGAATTATACATCATTGATGATGAATTTGATGTAACGATGTATCTTCTTAAAGACATTAGTCCATCAGGAAATTTAGATTCGTGGGATGATTTAAGCAGTGAAGAACAGGCGACCATTGTATCATTGATTAAAAAAATTGAATATTCATCCAATGGTGGATTTTTGAGAACAGACGAATGGTTCTGGGAGCAAATTGGAGTTCCTCATGCCTCAGGTATTTTCTTCAGCACCGAAGAATTGGATTACCTAAGTTGCCTAATTGAAAAAGGAAATGAAAAAACACATGAGTCAATTTACCAAAATCTTGTATCGAGGGGGCTTTTAGTTAGACCTGGTTTCAAATATGGCGCTAAATGGAGAGTATACGATCATAGTATGAAAGAAACACATGCAGATTGGTTAGTCCAGCCACCAGAAAATGCTCCGGTAAATCTTGAATCCCTTTGTCTATCTGTGAGGTTAGCAGAGGGTGTTAACAAGTTATGGACTCAGGTAATCAAAAATAATCATGATTGTAAATACATAGGAGTAAAAAGGATTCTACCGGATAAAAAATTGATATTTTAATCAATTAATCTACCCCAAGCATCGTACTCATCGACATGTATGCTCTCCTGGTTAGAATCTATTTCCGGATTTGTTGCTTGATTGACTTTTTTAACCTTAAACTTAGATTTGTACATAGCAATTGAGCCATCAATTAGAAAACTCAATCCTAAAAATACTAAAGCAGCTGAAATTAATACATTTGGCTCTCTTATGTCTAATTTTTCATCAACATTATCTTCTGCAGTTAACTGTATTTCAAGGGTCCATTTCTCTCCAAAACGAGAATATAATTCTATTTCACCTTTAACAAGCATACCCTCTGACAATAATCCACTGGGGTCTATTGAAATTTCAAGTGATTCTACTTCTGCTATGTTTACTGTTTGCTGTACTTCGGCAATTCTTGATAGCGGACCTTCAATATCCAAAGTAAATTGTTCAGAATCATTACCAAATTTTGTTAATGGAATTTGAATTTTTGAGACTTCATTTACTGGAATAGTGTTCTCATAATAAGTATTAACCGGTATTGAACCCATAAATTCAACTTTATGTGCAATATCTATTTTATTAGTTCCGCAGGTTAGTATTCCGGATATTTCAGTAGAGGATGAAGTTGCATATTCGGGATTGAATAATAGAGTTAGAGTAGAGGTTCCTTCCGGAATTATAGGATTTTGTATCGATATTTCCCTACCATCTGTTGAAGTTAGTGTTCCAGTTACAATACATGAATCCTGTGCTTTGGTTTCGACGCTGACATTTTGATTATCTAAGAGAATTGACTCATGACCTGGAAATACAAATTCTACCTTTGGATCGCAGTTTTCACTAACAAAAGAAACGGATGTGTTATTTTCAGTTATTGTCACTTCAGCTGTCCAGTGAACCTTCACTCCGCCACTATTACGAATGATTATTCCTTCATAACCGAACTTATCTCCATTTTTGAATAAATCTGTACCCTCGCCCTCGTTCCTTCCGTATCTTAAGTCTAAATCTCCGTCTGCTTCAACTATTGCAAGCCATGGCTTATCTGGGTCAATATTTAGTTCATTGTCCTCTACATCTCCCATAGATAGATCTTGATAAGACACCAGTATTCCATCGCTTCCGGGTAAATTACTTTCAAACCCCCTACTCCCCTTTGCTTCAATCCAGATGTATTCCTCTATACCAATTTGAATCTTGATTGATTCACCTCCCTCGGACATTGGCAAGAAATCTATGGTTGGACCAATACATGGAGCTTGGGTATTAGCGGGCCATGTAAGTTCAATTTCTTGATAGCGTTCTATGCCCATTAGTTCAAGGCTGGCTGAAGTTGGTAGTGCTGGCCAAGCACCGTTACCATTCCAATTACCACTAGCCATAATATCCCATTGCCCCAGGCCTTTCCATTGGTCAGCCCAGTTAGCGTCGTGTACTGGATATAGGTCTGCTGCTCCCAACTGATGCAACATCTCGTGTATCATTGTACCAAGTCCTTTGGATGGCGATTTGAGGGATGCTAATGCATAATGTTGCACAAACAGGGAGTTTCCTACTGACTGTTTTTCCTCCAATTCTGAAAAATGACTCCATATTCGATCAGAACTACCGCCTCCATCTTCCTGTCCGGTGGTGGTATGAAGAATTAGCAATCTATCCACATTGCCATCATTATCCAAGTCGAATTTTTCCCAATCTATGTCATCTTTGCTCTTTGTAATTACCTCTTGTGCTAATTTAGGGGGAAGAAATTTACCTGATTCATCATAATCCACATTTCCCATGTAATCAGAACCATAATCTGCAAGATTTCCATTTGCTCTAATTACTGATTCATGTACAGTGATATTGAGAACAGATTTACTGCCACTCATTTCATCAATGTATCTGACTGCTTGTTCGTTTAGTATATTTTCAGCCTGATTTATGCCAATTGAATCTGAACTTGGATAGTCAGGAAAATCAACTACTATTACTAACCATTCTTCTTCTTCTTGCAGACCTAGAAGATACACTTCTTCGTTCTCAATTATTGTTGTAGGTCTGATCTCATCGATGAGTTCAGGAATAAGGAAAGTAATTATGCCTGAAAACATAATGATAATTCCCACAGATATCTGCACAGCAGATTTCAGCATGTTTGGCCGGTGTAGTATGTTTCTATTGAATCCTTAGACTAAATGATAACCTATTCCTGATAATGAACCACTTGATTACTTAGTGGAGAGTCTCCGAATTTTCCACTAATTACCTCTAATGTTTCATCTACGCTCCAATCATTGGCAATATTTGGAATAATATTGTTAATGAATTCAGATAGAAGCAAAATTTTCTGACTTGCGTTAGATTTGCAATCTTTAATTCTCATGTTGTTTATGTCCAAGAAGTTCAATCCATTTACCTGACAACCCAAATGACTACATGAGGCTTTGAATGCTGGAGGAAGCGGAGTTCCATTACAGCCAGATATTATCAGGTCAGTTACATTTGAAAAAGCAATATTGTCAATTAAAATTTCCCTTTCACTCGATGATTCGCATAAATTAAAAAATTTGATTTCTCCAATAGGACTGATTTCCAAAGGACTGGTAGCAGGTAGAAGTCCTGAACACATGCAATCTACATAAACAAGCTTTCTTTCTTTGTAATCTACATCCAGAACGGGCTTGAGACCTCTTAGATTTGTACTAAATTTGTCCGAATGTCTCCGAATTAATCCTTCCAGCAAGATAATCACTGCGAATAATCCCAGCCACTGTAAACCATAATCAGCAAGATTGGTAGTTAACAAAATCAAGAAGAAGAATGAGGAGAATAAGACCCACCTCCAGTTACCAATATTTCTATCATTGATTAAATTCAATCCGCCTGCGAGGATCAACACTGAAACATATCCAGTGACTATTACCTCCAACCAGATTATATTCATAGCGAAATCAATAAGCAATATTGTATCATAATTAGGTTCAAAGCCAGAAGATAGGACAGTATCATGCCCGATGGTAAATATGGATGGAAGAAAAAATCCTACAGTTGAAACAATACTAACTATTCCAATTATTAATGTCGAAATAAATACGCGAATTAGATATTTCTTTTCTCTTAAGAATAAGGATGGTTCCAGAAACCTGTAAGTTTGGTAAAAACTCAGAGGAATTAAAGGTATAAATGAAATCATAAATGCCATAATCCACCTCAATTTTGTCCACGCGTAAGGATCGTACAAATTTGCACATTCTATGTCGCAGGGGATTAACTGACCCACTAAGAAAGTCAGAACATTATCCACATAATTTATCCAAAATAAAGATGATATTAGAATGGCAATTATGATAACTCCAATCCTAGTAACGAATTCATCAATGAATATATGCGCTGATTGCTTTGCGATTAATTCATTCTCAATGGCCACAAGACCAACTCATGATTAAATCAAATCAATGGATTTCTCTGGTGCTCTTGCTTGTACAATTGTCCTGTATACACCAAATAATGCCCATAGAGTCAACATCCCTGTTACTAGATTGTATCCCCAAGACATACCAGAGTCAATCGTCCATGCGAATACCACTGCTAGTACAATTGATAGTAATCCCCTTCTTATTCCTTGAGGAACTGCAATTCTCATATCTAAGTGTGGCGGTCCGCCAGAGAATTTCTTTTCATAGAACTGACCTTGAACCACAGCACCTACGAGAATTATTGATAATGTAAACCAGTAGTATATGTTACCGTACTCGAAAAAGTCTTCCGCAATCTCAGCTTGTCTTTCCGCTTCTATAGCTTCAGGATCTTCTTCGGCAACAAACAAAGTTTCGAAATCACCCACACTGATCGTTCTCAAATCTTGTGCATCTCCTTCGTCATTTGTGGCAGTTCCCGGACTTGATATGATGAAAGATAGGATGTTCCAGTGGTCTCCAGAGTCAAAGTTACCGTTGCCGTTAACTGCATTCCCTACTAGTTGGAAGTTTACATCTCCAGCGTCTTCTGCAGGCGCTGTCCAAGTTATTACCCAGTTGTTTCCATAATCACTTTGTCCAATTGCTCTTGGTTCGTCATCAGCGTATCTAGATCCTTCGCCTGGGGTAAAGGTTCCTGCACCATAATCCCAAATTAGGAAGCCACCTTCTTGGTTCTCTGCGTCTTGCAACGAAATTGTGAAAGTATATGTTTCACCGTTTTCATATGCTCTGGGCACTCCGGAAATTGAAACTATAACGTTTGGAGAAGGTACTCCGTCACCATGGCATGTGCATCCGACTTCAACAGTCAAGTTGGAACCACTCATCCAAGGAGGTCCACCAGGCATGCTCATTGCCGGAGCAACAAACAATAATGCTATTAGCCCAACTAATAGAATCCGTGCTGACTTACCTAGCATAGTTTCACCTTGACCTTTCCACTAGCACTACACCTTTGAACGTTGCTTAGAAGCCCTGTAAAAATCATCAATAATGTTATGATTCTTTGATAGAATTGTTCAAATCTGTCATCATAGCCTTTCCATCGCCAAATAACATCATTGTCTTGTCCATGTAGAATAAATCATTGTCAACTCCAGCGTATCCTACAGATAATGACCTCTTGACAATAACAACTGTATTCGCTTTATCAACATCAAGAATTGGCATTCCAGCTAAAGGACCAGTATCCCCTCTAGCAGCAGGATTAGTAGTGTCGTTTGCACCAATCACCAAAGCCACATCCGCTTCAGCAAATTCTGAATTAATTTCATCCATTTCAATCAGTTGTTCGTAAGGAACATTGGCTTCAGCAAGTAGGACATTCATGTGCCCCGGCATTCTTCCTGCAACAGGATGGATTGCATACTTGACTTCAGTATCATATTTTTCAGCGATTAAATCGGCAAATTCCTTAACTTGGTGTTGGCATTGTGAAACAGCCATTCCGTAGCCTGGAACGATTATTACTTTTTGAGCACCATCAATCATCATGGCTACCTCATCAGGATCAGACCCAACCTTGGTTCTGGTAACTTGTTCCTTATCACTACCGCCAAATGACTTGAACAAGACATCAATCAACTGTCTATTCATTGCTTTACACATAATGAAAGTAAGAATTAACCCGCTTGCCCCTACAAGAGAACCTGCAACAATCAGTACTGAATTATTGATTATGAAACCAGTAAATGCTGCCGCTATTCCTGACAGAGAATTGAGCAATGATACTACAACAGGCATATCTGCTCCACCAATAGGAAGAACAATCAGAATTCCAAGCAAACAAGACAAACCAATGATAGCGTAAATTAGATTTTCATTTGTCGGATCGGAGATGTTCATGAATATCAGAACAAGGATTGCTACACCAACCAGAGCCTTGATGGGATTAAGCCAGGATGGACCCCAAGTAGGAGTCCTTCTCCACTTACCGAGGAAATTAATTCCTCCCTTCAGTTTGTACATTGCCAGAAGTGAACCTGTTAATGTGACCCAACCTACAAAAGCAGATAGACCAGCTGCAACGACAGTTACAACCAACTTGAGATTATCATCTGGAACTGCTTGGGATTCTTCAATCCATTTCCATGATTCGCTTAGCGCAACAAGGGCTGATGCAGCACCACCAAATCCATTGAATAAAGCAACCATTTCTGGCATACCTGTCATCTCAACCTTTACTGCCATTATGTACCCGATTAGGGATCCCAAAACAAGTCCAGCACCAATCAAAATGTAACCCTCTAGTCCATCTCCGAGCCCCATTTTGGCAATAGTCGTGATAACAGCAACCAACATACCAAGAGCGCCTAGTTGGTTTCCTTTAGGGGCCGTTCTAGGGTGTCCTAGATTCTTCAAACCAAAAATGAACAAAGCCGCGCTGATTAGATATCCGATGTCAAACCATACAATATCCATCTCATGCCCCCCTCTTCTTTTTTCCAGCAATCATGTTGAGCATCCTATTGGTTACTGCAAACCCACCGACAACGTTGATCATGGCTAATGTAACTGCAACGAATGCCAAAATGCCGGATAGTAAGGTTTCGCCACCCTCAAAAGCCACATTTGCTCCTAGTAATGCACCTACAATGCTAATCCCAGAAATAGCATTAGCACCACTCATCAAAGGGGTGTGCAATGTTGCAGGAACTTTAGTGATCAATTCAAAACCTAGGAATATAGATAACAAAAATAATGCTATGCTGCCGATAAGTAATTCAGGTGATAATGCGCTCAATTCAATGCCTCCTTTAGTCTAGTTTGCTTTGGATGAATTTCACCGTTTGAACAGATAAGAACTCCGCCCATTCCATTTACATAGAAATCTGATCCCTCAGGTGCTCCAACCAAAATATCGTCATCTTCAGAAAGTACAACCTTGCCTTCATCAACTAGAGAAGTGAAGAAAGTAGTCATGTTATTAGAATAAAGCATGCTTGCAGAATTCGCAACTTCTCCGGGTAGATTTGATGTGCCAACGATGATTACTCCATTTTCAGTAGTAATAATTTCACCAGCTTTGGTCAATTCGCAGTTTCCTCCAACATCTGCATTCATATCCACCACAACTGCCCCAGATTTGAAATTAGAAACGGCTGAAGATGGAACTGTTATCGGTGCAGGTCTTCCAAAGATTCTTGCTGTGGTTACTATAATGTCTGCGTCAGATGCAACCTCACAGACAGTATCGTTTACCTTTTGTATGAACTCAGGGGTTAGTGGCTTAGCATAACCGGATTCGTCTTCAAAGTCATCCATTCCATCCACTTCAATAAAACGCCCTCCTACAGACTCAATTTGCTCAGCAGCCGATTTCCTAACATCAGATGCGTACACGATTGCTCCTAACCTCTTTGCAGTTGCTATCGCTTGAAGCCCAGCGACACCACTACCCATAACAACAACCTTTGCAGGTCTAATGGTTCCAGCAGATGTAGTCATCATTGGAATTCCTCTGGGTACTTGTGCAGCGCCTAAAAGGACTGCTTTGTAACCTGCTAAGTTATCTTGACTAGAATTTACGTCCATTGACTGAGCACGGGATAGTCTTCTAGGAATCATATCCATAGACAATAAATTGACTTTTGAATCAATGCATTCTTGGACGTTACTGGGTGATCTAAAAGGGTCTGATACACATGCAAGATTTGTTCCTTCTTTCATTCCGGATACGCCTGGATATCGAATACAAATTATGTTTTCACAAGCCAAAACATCCTCTCTACTCCCAATTGTTGCTCCAGCAGAAGTGTATTCATCATCGTGATAATTTGCGGAGATTCCTGCGCCTGTTTCAACGACTACTTCAAAACCAGATTTTTTCAGTTTTCTGAGACTGCTTGGAACGAGACCTACTCTTGATTCATTATCAGGTTCTTTGAGCACACCAATTTTCAAAATGCATCACCCGTCAACAAGTCTTGTCGACAAATCGGTCCAATTGAAAAGGGTTTTTAGGTTAGACGGAATTCAATTTTCATTCAATTGCTCTAAATCCTCGTTTTTTTATCAGTAGGTGTAACTTTACACACCATTTTGCTTATGGAGTAGTTCTGTTTAGCGACGATTGGGAGAGACTATGGCAAGGGGTCGTCGAAAGATTGCGGTAATTGGTGCGGGGAATGTTGGTGCTACGTGTGCATTTACACTAGCGCAGATGAAAATAGCAGATATCGTAATGTTGGACATCTTCGAAGGTTTTGCAAAAGGAAAAGCTCTAGACATGAGCCAAAATGCGAACGTTTTGAATTATGATGGAATGATAACTGGTACATCATCCTACTCTGATATTAGTGGAGCAGATGTTGTTGTTGTTACATCCGGATTTCCTCGAAAACCAGGAATGACTAGAGAAGACCTTATTGGAAAAAACGCCGAGATAGTCCAACAAGTGGGCGAGGGTATTCGTGACCATGCTCCTGATTCAGTCATTATTATGGTTACAAATCCATTAGACTTAATGACATTTCATATGCAGAAGGTAACTGGTTTCCCAACAAACCGTGTTATTGGGCAAGCTGGCGTACTTGATTCAGCAAGAATGGCTCATTTCATTGCCTTGGAATTAAACTGTGCGGAGGAAGATGTAAGCCCTATGGTACTTGGAGGACATGGAGATACAATGGTCCCTCTTCCTAGATACACTACCGTTGGAGGAATTCCTATTACACAATTAATTTCTGAAGAGAGAATAGATGCCATTTCAAAGAGGACAGCGTCTGGAGGCGGAGAAATTGTAAAATTACTGGAGAGGGGTTCTGCGTTTTATGCTCCTGGTTCGGCTGCGGCTATAATGGCAGAATCTGTCTTGAATGATAGAAGGAGATTGATTCCTGCATCTTGTCATCTAACAGGGCAATATGGTTTGGATAACGTTTACATCGGAGTTCCTTGTATTATAGGATCAAATGGAGTAGAGAAAATCTTCGAATTAGATCTTTTAGATGATGAATTGAGTAGTTTACAGAAATCCGGTAATTTTTACAAAGAACAACTGAAAGATGTATTGAATTATTGATTATTTACTAATCTCTAAACAATTTTCCACGCCAACGGTTGTAGTAAATTTAGGTTGACTTGATTCATTTTTTACTCTTTTGAGTGTCTTGCCAAATGAGTTACGGGAGTACATCCTTGTCAGTATTTCTTGCCCAACATAACAACCCTTAGATTTGTGAACATAATCTCCTAAACCACAATTATATGGTGTCAAATTCCTACTCAACTCTTGTGGATAAGTAGGATATATGTTTTCTACACGCCAATTATCCCAATCGATCATACTAGCATATGGGGTTTGTTTCCAATCTGCAGACGGAGTAATCTTAATTTGGAGATTTTGATTTAATGGCACTATAGTTACAGTTTGAAACTTCGATATTGCTTCATTTTGGTAATCTTCGCTAATTTGGTACTCAAGCACATTTAATTTGGATATATCTCGGATATTTACATCTTGAGATAGTATCTTTGGATTTAGAAAATCAATCAATTCTTCTGGTTTAGTCATATGACATATGGCGGGAATTGCATCTCCAATTTTGAATAATGTCAGATGATTTA
>MDTD01119763.1_pt1 | contig 31423 bp, 27 predicted proteins | sample 811221 | NCBI WGS metagenome assembly MDTD01 (sample SAMN05326646, study PRJNA326480) | marine metagenome | isolation source: seawater | place: Pacific Ocean: South West | collected 2011
AGATTTAGCTGATGAAGTAAATATAATTGGCCAAAATTTTCCTGAAGAATTTAAATGGGATTATTTTGGAAAAATATTTCAAGAAGCTTTTGATTCATCAAAAGGAGATTGGGTATTTAGGATGGATGTAGATTACTTTTTTCATGAAAAAGACATTCAAAAAATCAAAACCGTTTTAAATAAATATTCAACATCTCCTGCAATAGCTTTTCCACAGTATCAAATTTTTACTCCTGATAGATACCAACTTAAAACAAAAATTTGTCTTGCACTAAATAAAAAAGAATTTCCGCAGATTAAGTTAAATGGTGGTGGTGATTTAGTGCTCCCAACTTTAAATGGTAAATTGATAGAAGTAAATGATGTACCAAATGTAAAAATCCCGATTTATCAATACGATTCAACATTTAGGACAAAAAAAATCATAGCAAAAGACCGTGCTCGTTTTGCAAGAGCATGGGAACGTCAATTTGGAAATTTTGGTAATAGAGGTGGAGGTACTCCCGAACTTGCATTTGATGCTTGGTTTTTAATGATTAAAGAAAGATATACTAAACATACTTTTAAAATAAAAATGAGCAATCACCCAAAATACATGATCCCTGAATTAGAGAAACTTAAAGAAGGCCAGTTTGGATTCGATGCTTTTGGTTTAAAACAAAATACTAAACGTCCAATAGTAAATTATTTTAGAGGCTACAAAGACAAGTACTTTAACTAGTTATTAAGGATATCAAACAATTTTTCGGTAAAATTTTGGACAGTGTATTTTTCTAATACAAGTTTTTTTGCATTTTGTTGGATTTCTACCATTAGTTTTTCATTTTGAGATAAATTGTAGATTGTCTCTTTCCAGCGTTTGATATCTGTTTTTTGAATATAGAGATGTTCGTTATTAATCAAATTATTTGGATTCCAGAATCCATCAGTCTTAGAAATTAAAACAGGCGTTTCACACAGCATAGATTGCAAGCAAACGCTCTGTCCTGAGGGTTGAATTGAATTTTTTAGAGGAATAATTGTTAAAAAAGCTGAACTATAATATTCTCTTATTTTAGAATCTGAGATTTCCTCAGAGTGCCAGTCACCATTTATTAATTCTGCATTTTTAAAATCAAAATTATTTTTAACAAGTCTATTTGAAATAATTTTAAACCTTAAATCAGGCATTTCCTCAATCAGTTTCAATAGAAATTCATAATCTCTGTTTAAATCATTGCCTATAAAAAGAATGAAATTTTCTTCATCATTTTTATCAATTGTAGTCTTGGTCCAGAATTTAGAATCTACTCCAAATGGGTTGTAAAAAAATGAGTTCGTAAAGCCTGGAAACTGATTTTTTGCAGATACGTATTCAGCTTCGCTTATAAATATAACCCTCTGAATATATTTAAATAAATATCTTAACAATATATTTGTGAAAAAATTTTTTTTTCCACTTATTAGGCCCATAGCAAATACATTTACATTTATTTTTTTTCTATTCAATTTTGGACATAAATAAAATAAACTAAATAGAATTTGTTGATTACCGAAGAATACTTCGTTGCTTTCAAAAATATTTTTTTTATCCTGTTTTTTTAAAGAGTTTTCAAAATGAAAACCTAGTCCAGTAAATTTATTTAATAATTTTGCTAAAAACTTATAAATTTTATATTCTGCTTTAATTGTTTCAAAAATTTTAACATCATATTTTTGGCTTAAACCAAAATAACCATAAAACATATCTTCTGCAAATTCACCACCGTATTTAATCTTTTTTTTTCTTCCTCCACCGAAAATATATGTAATCTTTTTTTTGTTCATTTTATAATTTTTTATTTTTGAATAGCGTTATATCTCTATATTCTGATGTAATTATTGGTGTAAAACCTTCTGCAAATAAAATTGTGAAAACTTCAGGTGTTGTTTTTGATTTATTTAATCCCTTCTCAGCACTATGGTCTACTGAAACAAATTCGGTTTTTGCTAGTGTTTTTCTTGCACCCTGTAAAATTTTCATTTCATGACCTTCGCCATCAATTTTTATTAATTTCACCTGCTCAAAATCAAATGAATCGAGTGCTTTTGCATCTATTTCATAAATATCATTTGAATCAGTTTCCTCTAAAGAAGTATCCGCGCTTGTTGAATCTACATATAGATTCATTTTTTGATCTTTATCAGATAATCCAACTTGAAAAATGCTTCCATTATTGAATAAAAAATTTTTTTCTAATGCTTTGTAAATCTCAATATCTGGCTCAAATGCAATATAATTTAGATTTGGATGCTTTTTATAAAAATAAGGAATTAACTCACCGACATTAGATCCGCAATCAATCACAGTGTCATTTTCATTAAATTCAACGTTATGTAATAAATATGCTCTTGCGAGATGTTCTGAGAAAGTTTCTATTCCACAAACCATCCTGGTAAACCTTTTATTTGTGAAATAAAATTCTCCATATGAATCTTTTAAATAATAGAAGCCGTCTTTGAAGTATGCTTTTGTAACTGAAAAAGGAAGGATGTTGATAAAAAAACAATATATACTATCCTTAAAAATTTTTTCGATATATGAATAAATAACTCCAAGTAATAAAAAGTAAGTTTTTTTTATTTTGCTTAAATTATGAATATCAACATTATTTAATATATAAACTGGGGTGTTAATTAAGCTAGACATGCATATTCAATTATACTGTCTGTCAAACATTGAAATTATTTACTTTTAAAAATTTATCCAAATGTAAACTTGGCTTGTGAGAGTATTGGTTGTCTTCACATATGGATATTCATTAAAGACATGGGATGAATCAGGCACTCTTGAAAGAGAGCTTTCAATATACTCCGAATTACAGAAAAAGTACGGTATTAAGTTTACTTTTCTTACATATGGAGACAGAACGGATCTTCAGATAGTTATAAAAGATTTGGATGTTGATATTATTCCAATTTACAAATATCAGAAAAAATCTAGTTTTAAACTAGTAAATATTTTAAAAAGTTTTTATTTTCCCTTCAAAAATAAAAAACTATTTGTAGGTTTAGATATAATCAAACAAAATCAGCTGCAAGGATCTTGGGTAGCATTGATTATAAAAAGGTTACTCCACAAACCTTTATTTACTAGAACAGGATACGATGTTTATAAATTTTGCTTAGAAGGTAAAAAGAACTTTTTTATAAGATTTTTGTATTTATATTTAACAAAAATTACAATCCGATTGTCAAATATTTACTCAGTATCAAATTTAACTGATCTTAGATACTCAAAGTTTAAATACAATAAGAATAAACAATTCGTATTAAGACCAAATTGGATTTTGCCTAATGAATATAATGAAAAAAAAAGGTTTTCAAATAAAATTCTATGTGTTGGCAGGCTAGAAGACCAAAAAAATTTTGGGTACATAATTAATGAATTTAAAGGATCTAATTTTGAAATAGATATAGTCGGTAAAGGCAGTAAAAAAACCCAACTATACGATCTATCTGTGAAAAATAATGTAAAAGTTAACTTTTTAAAAAATATAGATAATAAAGATCTAATCAAATTGTACTCAGATTATAGATATTTTATTTCATCATCTCTTTATGAAGGACATCCTAAAACAGTTTTAGAAGCAATGCATTCTGGATGCATAGTTTTCTTATCAGATATTTCAAACCATTCAGAACTTGTTGATCATGGGGTAGATGGATATACATATGATTTAAAAAAAGGTAGTTTAAAAGAATTATTCAAAGAATCTATTTCCGATGAGGATATGCTAAAAAATATATCTCAAAATGCTCATTTAAAAATGAAGAGAAAGTTTAGTTTAGAGCAAGCAGTAATTACAGAAAATGAAGATTATAAAAATATTTTAAATTTATAACTTACCAAATGAGTCTATAAATCTTTGCAGTGAAAACATTTTCCATAATCTAAGCGCATTTGTTCTTGAATAAAAAGTTGATAATTTACTTATTTTTTTTGTATTTTTTTGAAAAATATCTAAACCATTGAATAAAATATTTTCAATATTCAAAATATTGTTTTTTATATAATCCTCAACATTAAATACAAAACCCATTTTCTTTCTGTTTAGAAATTCTGAATTAAAATCATCTGAAAGTAATTGTTTTAAAATGAATTTTGGTTCATTAAAAATATATTGTTTTTCATCTGTTGAAAATAGATACTCTACAATACGATGGTCTACAAATGGTGATCTTACTTCTAAAGAATTGGCCATTGATGTTCTATCAACTTTTAACATCATTTGCTCTGATAAGTAAAATTTATATTCTGTAAACATTAAATTCTTATAGGTTGAAAAGTCATTTGTTGTATACTTTTCTACAAAGTTATTATTTGTTTCAATGTTTAATAAATTTAACAGTTTTCTATCTTCGAAATAAGCTGAGTATGCTAAATTTTTATTGTTTGAATTTCTAAGGATATTTAATCCACTTCCAAAGTAAGAAGGGTAAATATTGAAGATTAGCCTTAATAATGAATGGTTTAAGTTTTTAGACTGAAGAATTTGATGAGTTCGTATATATCCACCGGATAATTCATCGCCTCCATCTCCAGAAATTGCAACTTTGTAATTTTTGGAAATCAATTTAGAAATTGCATAAGATGGTAAAACAGAAGGGTCCGCGTATGGTTCATCAAAAATTTCTAAAGATTTTTCAACAAGATTTTCTAAGTCATCAATATTAATAAACATCAAATCATGGTTTGTTGAATATTGTTTTGATACTAAATTAGACCATTCAGATTCATCATATTTTTTATCTTCATAACCTACAGAAAATGTATTTGGATTACTTTGAATTAGTGATTGTAACATTACAATTAAGGAGGAATCGATTCCTCCCGATAAAAAATTGGCAATTGGTACATCTGAAACATTTCTCATTCTTATAGAATCAACAAGTAAATCATAGAAGACGTCACTATCAAATTTTTTTGTGTCATAATTTTCTTCTAAGCGCCAATAATATTCTTTCTTCTTATGAAAATTTTTATTTATATCAATTTCGATTATTTGGCCGGGTTCAACTTTATAGTGATTTTTAAAAATGGTATTTGGTGATGTTACAACACCGAGATTTAAAAATTCATTTATAGAATCATCATCCAAATCAAATTTATTATTAAGTTTTATAAGAGATTTAAGGTTTGAGCTGAATGAAAGATTGCTATTGTCAATGTAGTAAAATAAAGGTTTTTGTCCAAGCCTGTCCCTAATTAAATATGCTTTTTCAGAATTATGATCAAGAAAGAATATTGAGAACTGTCCTAATAGTTTTTTAACAAAACTTGGACCCTGTGTGGATAATCCGTTTAAAACTACTTCTGTATCTGAGTGATCTGTAAAAAATTTTACTCCTTCTAATTCCAGTTCTTTCCGTAAAATTTCATGATTATATATTTCTCCATTGAACATCACTGTCGTATTAAAGTTCTTTGATATCATTGGTTGATTAGCAGTATCAGATAAATCAATTATTGAAAGCCTGTTAAATATAAATGAAAAATTTAATGTACTTTTAATTCCGAATTTATCATTTAGGTTCCCAAAAAATATATTTTTATGATCAGGACCTCTACAAATTAAGTAATTATTAGCAAGTTCAATTCCCTGTTGATTGATTTTATTTTTTGAGAAAGTTCCAATAAATCCGCACACAGTAAAATACTAATTTGAATTTTTATAAAGTTATTAATTTTATTTTTATTCTTAAAAATTTATTTCAACTTAATTGGGTAGAAACTTAATATTAAAATAGATAATATGATGAAAATTCTTGTCTTAGGAAGTAACGGAATGGTTGGAAGTTCTGTTTTAAATTCATTTTCCCAGGACAGCAAATTTGAGATTATTCCTTCTACGAGAAAAGATACCAATTTATTTAAACTTGATGAAACTGAAAAATTAATTAACGATACAAATCCTGATATATTATTAAATGCTGCTGCGAAAGTTGGAGGTATAGTAGCCAATAATGAACAAAGAACCCAATTCTTAATTGAAAATTTAAGAATTAATACAAATATCTTAGAGTCTTGTATTCCACTCAAAAACATAAAAATAATCAATCTTGGAAGTAGTTGCATATACCCTTTAAATGCTAAAAATCCCATTTCAGAAGACGAGTTTATGAATGGCAAATTAGAGCCAACAAACTCCCCATATGCCATGGCTAAGCTGACTGCTATAGAATTAGGCAATGCCATGAAAGAACAATATGGACATAAAGTCATTAACTTAATGCCAACTAATCTTTATGGTCCAAATGATAATTTTTCTGAAGATGATAGTCATGTAATTCCTGGTCTTATGTTTAGGATGGAAATAGCTAAAAATATGAATAGTGGTTCATTTAACATATGGGGAAGTGGTAAGCCACTCAGAGAATTTTTACACGTAGATGATCTTTCTAACGCAATAAAATTTATCATTAACAATGATATTGAAGACAATATATTGAATATAGGAAGTGGAGACGAAGTAAGTATCAAATCAGTTGCCGAAAATATTAAACAAGTTATCGATTACAAAGGTGATTTATCATTTGACACTTCCAAACCTGATGGCAATCCAAGAAAGCTTTTGGATTCATCTAAGATACTTAATTATGGTTGGAGACCTGAAATAACACTAGTAAAGGGGCTGGAGTCAACCTATAAATGGTTTCAAGAAAATATAAAAATTAGCTAGTTGGACTTTCCCATGTTGGGGAGATTAGATTATTTTCTAGTAACACTTTTTCTTGCTTTGCAAGCTCAATATCAGATTCAACCATAATTTCAACTAAATCAGAAAAGCTAGTTTTGAGTTCCCAACCAAGTTCTTTTTGTGCTTTTGAGCTATCTCCAAGTAAATATCCTACTTCGTTAGGTCTTTCATATTTTTTATCGGTGGTTACAAAATCTTCCCAATTTAAATTTACTTTTCCAAAAGAAAGTTTTAAAAATTCTTCTACCGTATGTGATTCGCCAGTTGCTAAAACCCAGTCATCTGGAATATCGTGTTGCATCATAAGCCACATTCCCTCAACGTAGTCACCGGCGAATCCCCAATCTCTAGATGCTGATAGATTACCTAATGTTAGTTTGTTTTGAAGCCCGCAACTAATTCTTCCAACTGCTCTTGTAATTTTTCTAGTAACAAAGGTTTCTCCGCGATGAGGAGACTCGTGATTAAATAATATGCCATTTACAGCAAACATATCATACGACTCTCTATAAACTTTTGTCATTTCATGAGCAAAAACTTTTCCTACTGCATATGGACTTTTTGGAATGAATTTTGATTGCTCGTTCAATATATTGGTATCTATTCCGCCATACATTTCTGAAGAAGAAGCTTGATAATACTTTATTTTTTTTTCAGAATTTTTTACAACTTCTAATAAAGCAACTGGTCCGACTGTACTTGTTTGAGAAGTATAAAGTGGATTTTTAAATGAAACTGCAACATGCGATTGAGCAGCTAAGTTATAAATCTCATCAGGTTGAATAATGTTTATTAAATTAGTTAACGAAGTAGAATCTAATAAGTCAGAATAATGCAAAAACATTTTTTCATCATTCACATATTTTGAAATTAAATTATCAATCCTAGAAGTATTAATTGATGAAGACCTTCTTACAGTACCGTGAACTTCATAGCCTTTTTCTAGTAAAAGCTTGGATAGATAAAATCCATCTTGACCAGTAATTCCAGTTATAAAAGCTTTCATATTTATACTCTAATTTATTTTAAATCCTATTATCAAGGAAATTATCTTTATAAGATATGAATCCGATAAAAAAATAAAATATTAATGGGAAATGTGCATTTTCCATCGATGCATCAAAAAATGAAGCTAAGAATATTGGAAGAATTACGCTCATGAAAGAATAGTTGTTGTAAATAGTTTTTAACTTAAAGATCATAAGAAATAATAAAATCAAATAAATTATAAAATGAAATACTCCTCCACGTGCAAAAACATTTAAAAGAAAATTGTGTATGTTTTCATTCAGACCATCATCACCTGCTCTTAAAGGATCGTTCATTGCAGGAATTTTCTCATTAAATCCATATCCTTTGAAAAAAATATTTTTTTCTTGCATATCTTCAATTACATCCTGCCAGATTTGAAATCTCCAATTAAGATTTGAATCAGATGAATAAAGTCTTCCATCAACAATAAAAACAGGAGCGAATTCTTTTTCTGTATCTGGAATCCGATAAGTAGCAAGCTGTGTAACAGTGGTTCCAACACTGTCAATTTCTACTTCATTTTCTGTGACAATAAAACTTGAAATTATAAATATAAAAACTGCAATAGTTATCAAAAAAATATTTTTTAAAAAAGAGGTTTTAAAGCTATACCTCAAGTAATAAATTTCAAAAAATAAAAATACAACAAATGCAATAAAAGCTCCTCGACTTTTATATAAAAGGAGTGGAAGGAATAAAGCTGAGGCAAAGAGACAATAATTTAAACTTAATCTTTTGTTTTCAAAAAAACGGTTAACAAAATAAAGAGGTACTAATGTCATTATGAGAATATCTGAACCCTTATGGGGTTCATACTTATCAGAAATATTTAAAAAAAAGTCCATAACTGACTGTGGAAAATCTAATACTGCATAAATATACAAATAAATTAAATAAAATCCAATTAAATATGGCATTCGAGTACTTATCGAAATATCTTTAAAAATAATTATGCCGAGATAGAAGAAACCTATAGACCATATATATGAACTTGATTTAAAGGTATAAGTCGAAAAGAAAGAACCTTGATTTATTATTGTTAATACAAAAAAGGAAAACAAAAAAAAGATATTTGTTAAAACAAATCTTCTTGAGACAAATTCACCATAGAGATTGTTATTTATGCTTAAATATATAAAAAATACCATAGAGAGTATTGAAAAAAGCATTGATAATTCTCCAATTCTAAATCCTAAAACTGATATACCTACAAATGATCTTGAAAAGAAAAAAACAAATAAAAAAAATATAAATACAAAAATTGATATTATATTTAAAAATTTAGGGTTTAATAATTTGTTTATCATCTTCTAATCTATCCATATTATTCAAAATCATATTAATAGCCCATAAACATAAAAGTGTTCCGTGTAAATCAGGAGTTTTTAATGAATCAGTTATTTTTATTCCGTAATAATGAGACTGTGATTTGTTTTGAAAATATGAGAAACCACCATGTTCATTAAAATATAAATCAAAAATATCTTTTGTGATCTCCAAAAATAAATCATTTATTTCCTTCTTTTTATAATCCGTTTGTTGTGAACACATATACAACGTATAAACGAAATCAACAATATCACAACCCTCCTGAATTGGTTTATTATTTAGACAAAAATCGATTAAATTTTTTGGATGATGAATTGGTTCCCCTAACCAATCTAAACCAGTAATTACTTTCATTGCTCCATTAATTATTTGCCTTGGATTTGAAGGTCTATTTGTAAAATACGAACCCGTATCAATATCAACTTTTTTACCAATATAATTTATCAAATCTTTTTTTATATTAAAGTTTTGAGTTGTTGAATATACACAAAAAGAAGAGAACTGTGCTCCGGCATCCCAAGGTAGATTCCAGTTTAAATTGTCTAAAAATATCTCTATGTTTTTAAATTCACCAAAATCATTTCCAATTAATTTTTCACTGGGATATTTTATTTCATAAAGAGTTGATATAGCCTGTTTAGTTTCTGCATTAATTGCCTTTCTAAATTTGCTTTCTATTGTTTCAAAATCTCTTATGTTTAAAAAATTTAGTAATACTTTTATTGATTCTTTTGAAGAAGATATGAAATCAAAATTTTGGTAACTTTCTCTTAAATTATTATCTATATATGAATTTTTTGGAAGACCTTGTTCATCGGTTTGAAATGAAGTAATGTAACCTGCCCAACCACTAATATTGTCAATTTTTTTGACTTTTCCAAGCATAAAATAAATTTTTAAAGCATAACAACTGAAACCTAGAGATAATTTTTGACCATCTTCTGTTAATCCATCCAAAGCAGGAAAAAAAGAAAAATCTTCATCTGGTTTTTTTAAATTTTCAATAAAATACTCTATGCCATTGTAAACTTCGACAAAATCAGAATTTATGTTCATTTCTTTACTCTTCTTTTTATAAGATTTTTTAGATTTGTAAATATATCCCTTCTTAAAAATTTGAGTAACTTATTTTTTGACAGAAAGAGATACGATATAAAATTTAATTTTGTTGGTTGGTTTAATAATTTATCAGCTAATAAATTATTAAATAAATTTAAAAATTCATCACACATTTTCTGAGAATTAAATGGATAATCTTTCATTTTTGATTTATATGTCTCATACTCGGTTATCATCAAATTAAGTTTTTTTTCAAAATCGTTTGTAAATGAAACTCCATACCCATCACAATATTCAGGTATTCCTCCACTATTTAAATACAAAATCGGCAACCCACACTGAGCAGCTTCAATATGATGATTACCAGATGGTTCATTTATTGAAGCGGTAACATAAATGTGATGATTTTTAAGTTCTTTCGCTAGATCTCTGCCTGCAAGTGGTGGGATAATATTTGTATTGTTCAAGTCATAATCATCCGAGGTATTTCCAATATATGTAAACTCAATTTTACTTTTCCAGTAATCTTGCCCTAACATTTTGTTAAGTAGATTATAAATTTTAAAACCTTTGTTCTCATGAGAACTCCAATGATGTGTTACAATTTTTACTTTTTTATTTCTATCAAATTTTGAAGAATTTTCATCATTAAATATATTGGCATTACTTCCAGCAAGGATAACTGAAGTTTTTTCTTCAGGCATACCAATTTTTAAATATAGATCTCTAAGCCACGAGCTGACAAAAATTACATGATCCGCTGTATTGCTAGCTTCTAAATATATTTCATTTGTACCTGTAGTATTTTTTCGTTCGTCACATTCGTTAATCCTTTGTACCACAGAAACATTATGATTAATGTATTTTTTGTAGCTTTCAATATCTTGATGGTTAAATGTTGATGAAGACTCTTTCCTGCTTCTTGGGTCTGTTAAGAGTATTAAGTCAATATCTTTGTCACCTAAATCATAAATAACATCATGCCCATTATTAATTAAAAAGTTTGAAAGATTTTTAACAAATAGATTACCGCCTCCCCATGGCCCATTGACGATTTTCGAACCAATACTAACTTTCATAAATATCTCTAAACATCTCTCTAAAATTTTTCATTCCATCTGGTAAAGTATATTTTTTACTATTTTCATAAGCATATTCAACCATAGGTTTTGCTTTTTCAAAAGTTTCAAGTGAATATATTGAATTAGGATGGAGTATTTCGCTTGCGACTCCAACATCAGTAGAAATTATAGGTGTTTTAGTTACCGCACATTCTAAAACTGCTTGAGGCCCGCCTTCTAGCCTTGAAGAGACAAGATACAAATCTAATATATTGTAGAACTCATTGAGTTGATCAATTTGAACCATTTCAAAATATTTATAACTAATTCCAAGCTTTTCTAGATTGTTTATTACATATTGTCGCCTGGTTCCAGCAAGTAATATCTTAATATTTTGATTTTTATTTAAACGATCTACTAAATCAATGAATATATCAGGTCCTTTTATTAACTTTGGAGATACTAGGTCACTACCTTCAGTATCTCTTTGAAAACTTCCAATTATATAATCATCTTCTGAAAAACCATATTTTTTTCTTAAACTACTTTTATTATCAATGTAAAAAAGATTTTCTTGATTTACCCAAAAAGGTATTGAAATGACTTTTTTATTGGTCAACCTCTTAAGTTGTTCTTTTGTTTTTAAGGAAATTACATGGTACAAATCTACATATTGGTCCATTTTAAAAAAATTTTTTTCCTCTTTTTTATTAAAATTATCAAAGTCAATGTGATAGATTGACGCAACTACTTTTTTTTCTTTCAAATATTTTGGGCGAATTTTTTTCCAAGTCCAATTAGAAATTATCCATACAATGTCTGCATCTTGAACACTATCTGAAGTAATTTCATAATTATTTATTGTCCACTCGTGTATTACTCTATCAATTATCCAAGATTCGTTAATTTTATTTGTAAAAATTTTCATAACATTTAAATTCAACTGCAAAATAATGATATATTCTCATTTAAACTAGCTTATATGGAAAATATTCTTATTACAGGAATAAGTGGACAAGACGGAATTTTTCTTACCAAAAATCTATTAAATAAAAATGAAAAACTTACAATTCATGGAACTTCTCGAAAAAAAAGTCAAGAATTTATAATTAGACAATTAGAAAAAGTTAAAACTAATAATTTACAAAATTTGAAAATTTATAATTTAGATTTAGAAAATAAAAATGAAGTTGAAAATTTAGTAGACAAAATAAAACCAAATAAAATTTTTAATCTTTCTGGGCCAAGTTCTGTATATGATTCTTTTAACAATCCTCAAAAAACTGAAAATACAATATTAACAATATTCGACAATCTAATTGACGTTTTGATTTCGAAAGATATGAAATGTAATTTTTTCCAAGCATCATCATCGGAAATGTTCACTACTAATCCTGAAGGAAAAATTGATGAATCTAGCAAATTAAAGCCAAACTCTCCTTATGCAAAAGCAAAAACTAGTAATCACAGTAAAGTATTAGACCTAATTAATGAACATCAATGGAATATTACATCTGGAATTATGTTTAATCATGAATCAGAATTCAGAGAGGATGATTATTTAACTTCAAAAGTAATAAATACAGCGTTTCAAATTTATAAAAAAAGAGATGATAAATTGATAATTGGAAGTTTGGACTATGTAAGAGATTGGAGTTTTGCTGGAGATATAATGGATGCGGCATCAATACTTACATTTAATGGAGCTAAAGGTTCTTATGTCCTTGGTTCAGGAGTTGGAAAAAGTATAAAAGATTTAGTTCAAATAGTTTTTTCGTATTTTAATCTTGATTGGGAAAAATATGTTGTCGTTGATAGTAGCTTACTAAGATCAGGTGATCCTAAAATTAAAATTTCAGACCCCTCTAAAATATTTCAACAATATGGGTGGAAAACAAAAGTATCTTTTGAAGATTTAATTGAAAGGTGTATTGAGCAAAAATTAAACGTCAGTTCTTAATACATTTGGTATTATATTTTTTCTCGCACAATTAAAGTAATATGCCTGCTCTTTTTTATTTTTATTGCTTATATTATTTTTATCATTTAACTTGTATAAAACTTCATTGATGATTCTAATTTTTTTTCCATGTTTGAAGCAATCAATATAAAATTTGTAATCTTGTGCAAAATAAAAGTTTTCATCATACCCTCCTACTTCTTCGAAAACATTTTTATCTACAAATAGAGTTCCGTGAATAAAGGGATTTTTATATTTCATAACAAGTTTGTTTGGGAGTAGATAAGAATATTTTGGAATTTTCTCTTCCTTGTCTTTAATAATAGCCCTAGACGTAACAATCTCAGAATTTGTTCTTTTCAAAAAATTAATTTGTCGAGTTAACCTGTTAGGAAAACTTAAATCATCAGAGTCTTGCCTCGCAATATATCTACCATTAGAAATCTTTAGTAATTGATTTAGCGATTTTGTAAGTCCTACATTTTTTGTATTTTCAATAATTTTTATTCTTTGATCATTTTCTTTCAATTTTTTTATAATTTTCAAAGTATTATCTGTTGAACCATCGTCTGCAATCAAAAATTCGATATTTTTATAATCTTGATTTAAAATACTCAGAATACTTTCTTCAATAGTTTTTTCAGAGTTAAATGAACTCATAATTATAGAAATTAAATCATTTGTCATCTTTTAATATTATTTCTTTGAACTGGTTTATTAATATATGGGGATCTAATTTACTTCTAATAAATTCTTTAGCTTCTTTCGAGCTTTGTTGTCTAGTTTCATCTTCGTTTAATTTGTTTAGTTTATCTGTAAAGTCTTGATAATCGAATTGTTTAAAGAGAAAGTCATAATTTATAGGTAGAAATTCTTTAATTCCACCAGAATCTGGAAATAATGAGATCTTACCATTTAGAGATGCCTCACAAAGTAATGTAGGTTGCCCTTCATAAAGTTTTGTGGCTGAAATCACTCCTTTTGAACCTAATATTAAATCAATTGTTTCATTATTAGGAAGTTGACCTAAAAATTCAACATTACCAACTTCATATTTATTTTTTATTTTTGTTAATTCTGGACCATCGCCAACAATTTTTAATATTTTGTCTTTTAAGTCTGAATTAAGATAACTTTCTATCAACTCATTGATTCCCTTTTCAACTGATAACCTCCCGGCATATATAAAATAATCATTTTCTTCTATACGATTATTTTGATTCTCTTTTAAATAATTAGGGATTACGTATACTTTATTTTTCCTTTTATAGTTTGTTTCTAAAAATTTTTTATGAAACTCTGTTAAAACAGCGAGTAAAAAATAATCATCTTTTATAACTTTTAAATATTTTTTTCCAAAATATATTCCATAAAGAGATTTGAGAAAAGAATTAGAATAATACATATTAAAGTAGGCTGAACCGTCAAAGCCACAGGCCTGGCAAAAAGCATCATTATTTAAATGTATTTTTGGTTTTCCGCTTTGTGTACAATGATATCTAAAATTGTGAATTTTAATTAATGTTCGAATTTTCTTTTTTTTTAAAATTTTAAAGATACCTAACGATACTTTAAACCACGTATTATGAATGTAGACTAAATCAGGTTGAAATTCATTAATCACATGAATTAAATCTTTATTAACGGATCTATTTGAAAGAGTTAAAAAAGCAATAATATCAAAAATACTTTTTATTTTATTTTCATAAAATAAAGTTTTTACCTTAAAGTTCTTTTCTAATAATTCCAATTCATTTAATACGGCGATATCTTCTCCACCCTGTTGTCTGTAGTTGTTATGAATTAGCAACAATTTTTTCATTTTATTTATTTTTTCATTTTTTTATATGAAATATTTCTAATTTCATCAATAACTTCAATTTGAAGTAGGCCATCTGCGTTTGGAAATTTAGTTTCGTCATGAGTACAGTTAATTATTGTAAAATTACTTTGATTTAAAATTTCAAATATTTTTTTGCTTGATTTGTCGTCTAAGTTTGCAGTTGATTCATCTAACAAAAGAATTTCAATATCAGATAATAGAGCTCTTATAAAAGCTATTTTTTGCATCTGGCCTGAAGAAAGTGTTCTATTTGTTATTTTCTTATTTAAATCATAACTACTTTCTTCCTTAAAAGTTTCAAGCTCTTTTAAATATTTAATTACCAATTCTTTATCAAGTTTTTTTTCATTTCCATATTGTATGTTTGAAATTAAAGAGCCATCAAAAATTAATGGGTTAGGCCCTATAAAACCAAATTTATCTGAAAAAACATTTACTTCTCCATTTAAAGGAAAATAAATTCCAGATATCAAACCAAGCAATGTACTTTTTCCTGAGCCGTTTGGTCCCATCACTAATGTATGAGAATTTTTTGGTATTTCTAAATTCACTCTATTAAAAATTGTGTCATCAGAATTAAAGTAAGAAAATTCAACATTATTGAATTCAATATTCATTGAATTATTACTAATTTTGTAATTGTCTTTATAAATTTTATTTTTATTTTTTTCCATCTCATAAAACTTTTCAATATGTACATGGGAATTAATAATTTGATTTAATGATGTGGAAACAGTACTTACTGATTGAAACAACCTAAGTGCAACACCTATAAAATCAATTGTTAATAACTTTACGTATCTACTGAAACTTGCAACTACTGATAGAGAGAATAATGTAAAAAACCCTGGAAGAAAGGAATTTAATATACTGTACCTGAAATTTTTAAAATCGTTATTAAAAAATCTGTCTAAGGTTGAACTAAAATTTCTTATCTCATTTTCTTCTTTTTTTAGAATTTTGATAAGGAATAAATTATCAACTACTCTTTGAATTTCTTTACTTGAAGTTTGTCCAGATTCATATACTTCGTGCATTGCATTCCTAGCTTTTAACAAGAGAGTCTTTGCTGGGTAATACAATAATATAACCCCAATAAATAAGACCGATACTGATCTTGGGTCTGCAATTATCAGATATGTTAGATAAACAATTATTTGTAGAAAACTGTTTAAAAAGTTGGCAAAACTCGAATAAAAAAATGAAATATGTGTGGTTAAAACATTCAAATAAAAATAGGAGTCGGCTGTTGAGTAATTTTTTTGTTCTAATAGTTCAGCTAGTATGTGAATCTTTAAATTTTTGCTAACATTTATTTCAATATTTTTTAAAATCATCTTCTGTAAATATTGAAAGAAGAAACGAAGTACAACTAAAAGTGGTAAAAGATAAACGTTATCAACAAAAATATTGATTATGTTGTTTAGAAATTCTATACCTGTGTATTGATCAACAATTATTGCAGAAAAAATAACAATTATTCCAATATCTGTATAAGCAGCAACTTGTGTCAGAATTACTGAGGTTATTATTAAAAGCTTTTTATTTTTGGTTTTTGATATTCTTGAAACGTAAAGAATGTCTTTTAATATGTTTTTAAATTTTGACATATAATATGTATTATAAATTTCATTAAATTCTTATTTTGAAATTAATTTATAAAGTAAATTCATAAATTTACAAAAGTTTTATGTCGTTCGTATTTTTTATTACTATACATATTTAATGATAAAAAGTTTGATTAAAAATAAATTAAGAACACTATCAATAGATAGATTCCCTGGAATATTTAGGCCCTCAAGTTCTCCTTTTTTAACTGGTGACTCAATTAGAAATTGGTGTAACCATATATTTGATGAGACAAATTCATTTAATCCTAGAGATGTAAAAGAAAATGATATTATCTTTTTAAAAACAGATCTTAAAAAAATTTATTTCAAGTATTACCATCCGTCAATAAAATCAAAATATATATTAATCACTCATAACTCAGATATACCAATTGAGAAAGAAGATCTTGTTTACCTTGATGAAAAAATAAAGCACTGGTTTGCGACAAAATTAAATGTTATTGCATCAAATAATTTATCGGCTCTTCCATATGGATTGGAAAATAGAAGATGGTTAAAAAATGGATTAGTAAATAACTATAAAACTGTCTTGACTAAACCAATAACCAAAAATGATCGTATACTTTGTTCTTTCAATCCAAACACAAATTTAATAGAACGGGCTCCTTTAATAGATATTGCAAAAAACAAAAAAGATATCATTGATATAAATAATTTCTCAGAAAGTAAGACTTATTTAAAAGAGCTATCAAAGTATTCATTCAATTTATGTCCAGAGGGTAATAATTATGAATCTCACAGAATTTGGGAGAGTTTAATTTTTAGAACTACTCCAATAGTTATAAACAACACAGTTAATAAAAATTTTTATAATATGGGCATTCCATTAATCCTGCTCGATAGTTGGAATGACCTAGCTAACTTAAATATTAAAGATTTACAAAAAATAAATAAAAATAACCTAGATAAGAACTATGAAATTTTTGTAGATTTAAATTTTTGGAAATCTCAGATTAAATTAGCTAGGTCTTAGGTATTGGTACTAATCTATTTGTTGAACTTTCTTCATGATAATCTTCTTCAACATTAATTTTCCAAATATCATTATCTTCATTCTTTAATATATTTCTAATACTTTTAATTGCAGTCATCATAGAGTGATCCTGATTGTTATATCTATGCATTCCATTTCTACCTATTGGAAAAATATTTTTATGTTCTTCTGATAACCAATTTGCTATGTTTTGAATATTTTCTGAGTAATTTAGATCATAAACAGGATAGGCTTTAGGCATTCTTACAACATAACCCTCTTCAACAGAGTTTTTTTCAATTAATGACAAAGTTTCTAATTCTTTTACCGCAAGATCAATCAGGCTTTCATCATCCATTGTCCATAATTGATCACCCATATTTACAAAATATTCCAAACCAAGACATGTTTTACCTTCTTTTACAAGAAAAGGAGACCAACTTCCATAATTTTGAACTCTTCCTACTTTTACTTCTGGCTCATGTATGTATATCCAATTATCTGGAAATGTGTCTTTTTTGTCAATTACTAATGCAACTGATAAAAAATCTCTGAAGCCTAATTCTTTTCCGGAATCAAGTACCTTTTCATGTGGTGTTGGATAAATAGTTGAAGGTAAATGGGCGAGTGGCATACTACTTAAAATATTTTTGGCGTAATATATTTCACCAGAATTAGTTTCAACAATATAATGATCTGTTTTTTTAATAATTTTTGAAACTTTTGTTTGAAGCTTTATGTCATGGTTTTTTTCAATTAATTTCTTATATGCCGTTTCCCACATCATTCCGGGTCCGTATTTGGGATATTTAAATTCGTCGATTAATGTGGTTATAATTTCACTAGATCTATTTATATTCAATGAATTTAAAATAGCTTTAAATAAAGACAAATTTTTTATTCTTTGAGCAGCCCAGTCAGCTCCAATTTTATTTGCATCAATGCCCCATACTTTTTCTGTATATGTCTTAAAAAAAATATTGTAAAGTCTCCAACCAAACCTTGCGGCAACCCAATCTTCAAAATTATCTTGATTTTTTGGTGGTTTTATTTTTACATATATATAAGAAAGAACACATCTTATTGCTTCAAATATCCCAAGATTAAATAATGCATTTGATGCTTTCAAAGGATAGTCAAAAAACTTTTTTTTGTAATAAATACGACTCATTCTTGGTCTTAATAAAAAATCATCTTTCCCTAAAATTTCATCCCAAACTTGATAAACTTCATCAACTTTTGTAAAAAAACGATGTCCCCCTATATCAAATCTCCAACCATTCCTCTCTACGGTCCGACTTATTCCACCTACTTCTTTATCTCCCTCAAGAATTAATGTTTTAACTCCGTGTTTTTCTGCTTCCCAAGCTGCGGTAAGGCCTGCTGGCCCCGCCCCAATAATTAAAATTTCATTTATTTTCATTTAAAAACTTTATCGATACCTATTATTCTATAAATAAATTTAATTAATAATCTTTTTTTAGATCAAGAAATTTCATTATTTCTTGGGTGATTAAGTCTCCTACTAGTATTGCCCCCTCATCTGATAGATGATCATCATCTGAATAAAATAATTTATCTTTAAATGCCCCTACACAAGTATTGTAGACAAAACCTTTACAGAAAATATTTTCAGGATAAATTCTACTTATTTTATTTGATTGAATTGAGTCAAGTAATTTTTTACTTTCTTTCGATCTCTCAGTCCATAATTCATATGGGTAGCCGACTGTATCTCCCCAATCAAATTTTTCGTAAAAGAATAGATTTGGAACATTCCATCCTTGAGTGGGAATGGGATAGATAAGAATAATTTCATTATTATTTTCAATTAATAAATTGAGAACTTTTTTTACTTCGTAATCCACATCAACTAATGTTTCCAAATTTGTTTCTTCTTTTTCAAAACCGTTATAAAACCCTTGCTGGGATAGATAAAGGGGTATTCTTCCGCCGTAAATTACTATTGAATTATTAATTGATTTTATAAACTCGGTTATTTTATCAGCTTCACTATCTGGACAAGAAATATTGGTAATTTTCTTATCTAATATAGGAAGGCAACCATTTCCACCAAAATGAAAGTAATCAAATCCTATCTCCTCTCTTTTTTTCTCAACAAATGAACTAACTGTTCTTAAAGAAGAGTCTCCCAAGCTATACACTTTTTTTTCAGTCAATTGAGTATCAAAAAAACAAATTTCAGAGATTTTTCTATTTTCACAACTTCTATTATCTTGCTGTATTACATTTTGAGATTTTAATGAATAAATAATTAGCCTATTACTGTAAGGATTAAGTTTTAGTAAAGTTTCATTATTTGAAGAAAAGCCAAAAAATACTGTGGAAGTTAAGAAATAAACTATTAAAAAATATTTAAGATTGAATATTTTTTCTTTGGACAAGAATCTTTTTTCTACAAAAAAATAATTTATAGATGAAACAAAAAAAAGTAAACATATCAAATAAAATTTGGTAAGTTCGTTTTCAGAAATATTATTTTTGTATAAATAAATGTTATAGAAAGAATAAATTGGTTGATGAAATAAATATAAGCTATACGAAATTTTTCCAGTAAATATAAATATTTCTTCAAAATTAAACATTCTAAATTTATTTTTAGAACCTAACAAGTATAAAGAAACACCCATCAAGCAAATAATCCTTGGAAAAAGATTGTTTAGTTCTAAATCATCAAAATACGTGTAGGAAAAGAATATAACAATACATCCAAGTAGATATGAGCCTTTAATTTTATTAAATTGAGATAAATACATCAAAATGACTCCGAGTAAGAATTCCCAGATACGAAATTGAGGAAGATAAAAAGCAACATCGCTTGTCACAGAAAATGCAACAGCCAGAGAAGCTATAAAAAGTACTGTAACAATTAAAAATTTGTTTATTTTATCTTTTTTATAAATCAAAAAAATTAAAATTGGAAAAAATATGTAAAATTGTTCTTCAATTGACAAACTCCAAGTATGAACCATGGGCATTAATTTTGCTGATGGTGTGTTATAAAAATCTAAATCTAGAAGATAAAAATTAGAAACAAAAAATAAACTACTTGTAGTGTTTCTCAAATACTCCATTAGTTCTTTTGGGGCAAGTAATTGAAAGCTAAAAGGGATTGTAAAAATAATTGTTGATGTTAAGGATGGCAATATCCTTCTTATACGACGTTTATAAAATAGATTAAATTTAAAATTCTTATTTGCTAATGAAGATATTATGGTATTCGATATTAAGAAGCCTGATAATACGAAAAATATGTCTACACCAAGCCAACCACCTGTAAAATAGCCATCTGAATAGTGATATATAATCACCCCAAGAACAGCTATAGCTCTTAATATATCGAGCTCTTTTATATAAGAAAACTTCTTGATTATTACTTTTTCGCTTGAGTATTCCAATTTACTTCTTTTTAAGCACAGCAACAAGACAAGAATTATTTGTATAAAGATCTATATAAAAATTTTCTTTCGCAATAAATAAAATTAATTGATACAGTTTTTCTGAATATTTACTTATATCTTCAATGACCAGATATCCACCACTTTTTAATAATTTTTGTGCAAAAAAGATTGAATTTATATTTGCAACAACTGAATGTAATCCATCATCAATAAGAACATCAACTTTCTCTAAATATTCATTTGGTAAATTGTTTAATGAACTTATTTCGTTTTGGTCAAAATAATAAGTTTGAATCCTTTCCTCCTGAAATAAAATATTTGAATCAAACTCTAGGCCAACAATATTTGAACCGTCTAAGTAATCCCTAAAAGCTCTGAGTGAACTTCCGGGTTTTCCTTTATTTGACATGTTTGATAATATTTGTTCATTGTTTGATCCTATTCCTATTTCGAATAGGAAACTAATCTCTTTAAGTTCTTCAAATATTTTTTCATAAATCAAGTCATATCCGTGTGTTTTCTTGTCAGAACCATACTTATCAAACATTATTCCTAGTTTTCTATCATTATTTGAAAAAACTTCAAAAATACTTTTTATATCAATTGAAAAATCCTGAATGTTATAAATTGATTTTGAAAAATTTTGTATATTGTAGATTGTATTTTCAATCTTTAGTTCTTGTTCACCTGAAACATTTGGAGCAAATTCCTGAAAGTCTTTAATCACATTAATTGAAGATGATCTTGTAAAAAAATATTTATAAATAAAGTTTCTGGCTGATGAGGAGTTGTTATACAGCCAAGGAAAGTATTTTTTTAATATTCTTCTTAAAAAACTTATAAAATTCATAGTAATCAATTATATAATTCCTATTATTAGAAATATCTAAATATAAAATTAACATTGAAAAAAATGAATATCGCAGTTGTCACTTCTACATTCCCCAAAAACAGCTCCGATAATATACCTAAATTTATTAAAAATCAGGTAATTAATTTAAAAAGTAACTACCCAGAATTAAATTTTTTTGTTTTGGCTCCTGATAATAATGAAAATATAGAGTTAGAAAAGTCGAATCATTATAAACAAATTAGGTTTAAATATTTTTGGCCAAAACGTTTTCAAGTGCTTACAAAAAATGGAATAATTAATCAATTAAGGCGGAATTCTCTTAATTATTTACTTATACCCTTTTTTTTTATAAGTCAGTTTGTGTACTTATATAGATTAGTGAAAAATGAAAAAATTAATTTAATTTATGCTCACTGGTTTTTTCCTCAAGCAGTAAATGCATTCTTAGTATCTAAAATTTTAAAGGTTCCATTTGTTTATACATCTCATTCGTCTGACGTTGAAATGGTAAAAAGAAAAATTCCTTTTTTAGGAAAAAAAATAATTAGAAGAATATCTATAAAGGCAAAAGCGATAAGTGCGCCTTCTGAAAAAATTATTAATAAGATTAAAGAAAATTTATCTTCTGAAGAATTATTAAATATAAATACAAATGTTATTCCTATGGGCTTAAATACAAATAATGTCAATCTGAGTAAAAATAAAAGTTACAATAATGACGAAATTAATATACTTTTTCTTGGTAGATTTTCTAAAAAAAAGGGTGTTCATCTTTTAATAAAATCAATTTATAAAATTTCTTATGAATTGCCTGAAAAAAAAATAAAACTTATATTAGCTGGAGATGGTGAGGAAAAAGATGAATATAAATTATTAATTCATAAATATAATTTAAGTTCATATGTCAAATTTATTGGATTTATTGACGAAGAAAATAAATATGGAATCATAAACGATTCAGATATCTTGATTGTTCCTTCAATTGAGACAAATTCTGGAGATATTGAAGGGCTTCCAGTAGTTATTCTTGAGGGATTATATTGTGAAAAAATTGTAATTGCCTCAACCTATACAAATGCACAAGAGATTATAAAAGATTCTTACAATGGATTTATTGTGGAAAATTTAAATGTTGATTCTTTAACAAATAAAATAATTGAAGTCATAAATCTTGACCCTAAGTTCAAAAAAACAATTCAGCTAAATGCAAAAAAATCAGGTGAGAGGTTCAATTCCGAAAACAATGCGAAAGAATTTTACAATTCAATGATAAATATTTTATAGTTCAGATTAAATATTTCTAAATTAAATCTAATTTTGTTAGTAAAATAATTTAAAAGTAATAATGTATTGAAAGAGCTTTTTATATGAAAATTGCAGTAGTCGCTCTTACTAGGGGTTATCCAGGAAATAAAAAATTATACGATACATTAATTCAAAGAAACAATTCTATATACAAACAAATAAATAAGCATAGGATGCATCCTACTGATGTTATTTTGTTTCATGAAGGAAATATTTCTAAAGATGATCAAAATTATATTAGTTCACATTATCCAGAAAAGATAATATTCAAAAATGTATCTAAATATTTTCAAGATAAAAGTCATCTTGAATTAGCAGGAGAAAAAAAGTTTAATCTAGGTTATCGCCAAATGTGTAGATTCAATATGTTTCATATTTGGGAAGAGGTGGATCAATATGATTATATATTGAGAGTTGACGAAGATGTTAAAATCATAGGATTTGATCCGTATGTATTTGAATTAATGGATCAAAAAAAAATTATTTATATAACTGGACGTTTTACAAAAGAAACTCATCCTTTGACAAATTCTACTCTTCCTTCATTTCTAAATGAAAATACCAATCTTATTGTTGAAAAAATTTATAATCATCGAAATCCATACACCAATGTTTATGCAACTAAAGTTGATTTCTGGAAACAACATGATGTTTGGTCATTATTGAGTACAATTTCACTGTCAAATAGTCAATTAATAAATCGATGGGGAGATCATACTGTTCAAGGAATAATTTTAAATCACAAAGATGAGAAAATAAGACTTTTTCCGAAACTTGAATATAAACATATTTCACATGATTTGACAATAAAAAATAATTTTTTAAGAAATATGACTATTAACTCAAAATTTAATCCAATTTGGATGCAAGAAAATATGTTTATAAAAATAAAATTTTTTATAAAGAAAAACATAAAAATGCTTATTGGAAAATCGTCTTAAAATGGATGAAGAAAAAAATTCACTAATTTATAAAATTCTAAGAATCAGTTTTGTTTATAGGACTTATCAATTTATTGTTATAAAAAGATCTACTTATAAATTTATATATCAAAACATTTTCAAAACAAATGAAAATTCAATTGTTTTAGACTGTGGTTGTGGTCCAGCCCAATACAGAAGATTAATACACAGTAAGAAGTACGTTGGTATTGACTTTAATCCAAAACATATTCAAGCTGCAAAAAGAAATCATCCTAACGATACGTTTTATGAAGGAGATTTATCAAAATTTGATTTTCAAACAATTGAAAAATTTTCAGACATTTTACTTTTTGGATTACTACATCATTTAAATGATGAGAATGCAAAAAACTTAATCAATAAACTTATTAAGCAACTGGAATCTAATGGAAGAATTGTTGCAATTGATCCTCTTTACGTTGAAAAGAATAATTTTTATGATTCTTGTGCAAATTTTGTAGCATCTAAAGATCAGGGTAACTTTGTAAGACGAGAAAATGAATATAGGAGTCTTGTTAATTCAAAATTGGCTACTGCTGAAACAAAAGTATATAAAAATCTTTTAAGAATACCTTTTTATCATCATATTTTAAATATAAAAAAATAAATAAATAATCTTTTTCATTATAAAAAAATATTAAAATTGCTACTGATGATATCAGTAGTAATACCCACTTATAATTCAGAAAAAATCATTAAAGAATTATGTGACGAAATACAAAACTATATCTCTTTAAATGATGAGATTATCTTTGTAAATGATTGTTCTATTGATAAAACATTGGAAGAACTGAATTCAATTAAAAAATTATATTCAAATATAGTGGTAATTAATCTTGGAGTAAATATTGGACAAGTTGGTTCTACATTATTAGGAATAAAAGTAGCGAAGGGAACTAAAATTATTACAATGGACGATGATTTTCAACATCACCCTAAATATATTCCAACCTTAGTTAAAGAATTAGAAAATACAAATTCTCACTCTATCGTAGCTAAATGGGAATTAGATGAAACTTTCGTTAGAAATTACGGTTCTTTATCATTTACTTTTTTTTCATCAATTATAATTCTAAAAAAACCAAATTTTAGAAACACTGCTTACAGAATTATAGATAGTGAAATTAAAAAAGAATTTATAGATTTTTTTATTTCAAGGTACTGGATTGACCCTAGAAGGCTAAAGAAAAAAACGCATCAAATAAATATTGATCATAAAAATCAAACCTTTAGACCTTACTCATCATTTAAATCAAGAATATCATTAGCTACCAAACATTTATTTTTTGATTCGTATCTACTTCAAATAATTCTTTTTTTGATTTTATATAAAAACGTTTATTTATTAATTGGGATTATGCCTTTATTAACTTTATTTCAATTTTTAATTAGAAAATTAGTTAAAAATAAAAGAAAAGAGGCCTATAAGTTATTTGAATAATTTAGTATTTCGGGACTATCCTTTAACAAACTTTGATACCATTTTAAAGTATTTGTCTCGACTTCGTCTATTTCATTATTTGATATAAATTCAGAAATTTTTTCTACTTCATCAAAGAATTCCGGAGTTTCTATTGTTGGCAAGAGTGTCTTGCCCTTGTTAAAAGAGACATGATATGATCGAAAATCAGGTTCTCCATACCAATTTTTTTTGAAATTGCCTCCTAAAGCAATATTAATTTTTTCATATATAGTTTTTATACTCAAATTTAAATCATCATTACCAATATTAAAAATCTCTGAAGAATATTCTTTAAATACTTTTTCATCTATCGATAAAAACCGATTATTTAGTTCATTAAGACTGAGTATTGGTCTTTTCTGGTTTCCATCCCTCAATATGTTGATATTTCCATTCTTTATTCCTGAATATATCATTCCGTTTACAACAAGATCTATTCGCATTCGTTTAGATACCCCAAAAAGTGTTGCTTGTCTAAAAACAAGTACATGAAAATCGTTGTCTGATTGAGAGAGAACTAGTTTTTCAGCAAGTAAATTTGCATAGGCATATGTTGTTAGTGGGTTGACTGAACTATTTTCATCAACTACTTTGTCACTAAATCCATAAACACTACAACTTGAAGCTAAAATATATCCAAAAACACCTGCCTTTTTTGCTAACCTAGCTGTTCGGCCTCTTGTTTCTCCATTTATTTGATATGTTAAATAAGGATTTAGTTCTCCTGAAGGATCATTTGATATAGATGCCAAGTCAATAACTATATCAATATCTTTAAAGTCCGATTCTGACAATTCTCTAACATCTTTATTCAAAATTTCTAAATTTTTGTTTACTTCAAATTTTGTTTTAAAAAAAAATTTATCAACAACTTTTACATAATGATTATTTTTAATTAATTGATCAACTAGTGAGGATCCAACAAAACCCGCACCACCAGTAATCATATAATTTAAATTTGCCATACTATAATTTTAGTGTGATTCAATTTAACATTCCTACAAATTTTCCAACAACAAAAAAATATATACTCGATGTTGTAAATGGAAAAACTTATGGAGATTTTGGAAAATACTACAACTTGTGCTTAGATTTTCTTGAAAGCTTTACAGGCGCAAAGAAGATAATATTAACACATTCGGCAACTGCTGCTCTTGAATTAGCTTTTCAATTATTAGCCTCTCCTAAATCTACTGCTTTGGTACCCACTTATACGTTTTCATCAACAGCTAACGCAGCATTAAAAAATAATTTAAAGGTTTCCTGGATAGATGTTAACGAAGATGATCTATGTTCTAATATTCAGGCATTTAACAAATCAAGTATAAAAAATAAAATTTATGTCCCTGTTCATTATGGAAGCAGTTCTTGTGATATGACTAGTCTAGATTTTAGCTCACCCGTTATTGAAGATGCTGCACAGTCATTAGGTGTTTTTCATAAAAATAAACACGTTGGAACTTTTGGAGTTTTTGGTGCTCTTTCTTTTCATAACACAAAATTTGTCCATGCTGGATTTGGTGGGGCAATTTTGATTAACGATACTGACTATTTTGATGAAGCAATGGAAATTTATAATAGAGGAACAAATAGACACCTATTTCAACAAAATAAAGTTAATAAATATAATTGGACAACTGTGGGTTCCTCTTTTGGAAATTCTGAACTTAATTTTGCTGTATTATTTTCTCAATTAGAACATTTAGATCAAATAATATCAAAAAGAAAAATTATTTATGAAAAATATGTTGATAATTTTAAGAATCTTGAAAAATATGGTGTAAAAATTCAAAATTTACAAAACACTTCCAAATCTAATTACTCATCGTTTTATTTATTAACCAATAATATGGCTGAAAGGGACGAACTGATAAAATATTTAAAAATTAATGGTATCGCTAGTCAATTTCATTACGTAAATCTTCATGATTCTCCTATGGGTAAAAAAATAACAAGATCAAAAAGTTTAAAAATTTCCGAATCTGTAACAACAAGAGTAATTAGATTGCCAATTTACCCAGATTTAAAAAATTCTGAAACAAATAAAATAGTCGATTTTGTTAGCAAGTATTTTGAGTCTAAGTATCAAAATACTTAGTTTTTAAAGTCTCACCATAAGATGAATTTTTTATTTTGTTTATAGATTGTTTAAATTCTTTTTCAGAAATCCAACCATTTGTAAAGGATACTTCTTCAATTGAAGCTATTAGACTACTTTGCCTTTTTTCAATTGAATGAATAAAATTACTGGCCTCAGATAAATCTTCTACATTGCCAGCATCAAACCAATTCATTCCTCTTCCAATATTTTGAATATGAACATTTTCCGTATTTAATAAGATATTATTTAATTCAGTAATTTCTAACTCTCCTCTTTCTGATGGTTCTAAATTTTCTATAAGACTAAAAATATTGTTTTGATAAAAATATAAACCAAGTACGACTTCCGATGAAAGTGTTTTGTTTGGTTTTTCGATAATTTCTAATGGAACATTGTTTTTATCTCTAATCAACACACCAAACTTATTTGGTTCATTAACTTCTTGTGTAAATAGACAATTTAAGCTTTGGGATTTTGCTTGAAGTAGGTAATTCTTTAAATCTTTTCCATAAAAAATATTGTCACCAAGAATCAAATTTATATTTTTATTTTTAACAACATTTTTGGCTTGATATAAAGCATGAGATAAGCCTTTCGGTTCATTTTGTTCAACATAAGTAATTTCAATACCAAAATTACTTCCATCACCTAGTAAATTTTTAAAACTTTGTATATCTTTTGGATTTGTAATTAATGCAACTTCTCTATTTCCAGCCAACATGAGTGTTGTCAATGAATAATATATTAGTGGCTTGCTATAAACAGGCAGAAGGTGCTTGTTAGTTGATTTTGTTAAAGGATAAAGTCTTGATCCTGTTCCGCCTGCTAAAAGAACACCAATTGAATTATTCATAATTTACTTTACCACTTTAAAATAAACTAACTTTTTTGAGTTTTGAAACAGTTTTATTGTATTCTAAAAATAATATCAAAATTATTATCAAAATCATCGAAATGTATTTAGTAAAAATTAATAAGTTAATAAAAATACTGTAATTTGTAACAGGAATAATGCTTAAAAACACAAATAAAAAAGTCGAAATTCTTAATAATTTAATATTTGATTCCATATAAATTAATAAAATTAAAAAGAATATTGGTATTCTATAAGAGTTGTTTACTGTAAAAAGTGTAAATAAGAACCAATACGTATAAACATGAAAAAATAACTCGTCTTCAAATTCATTATTCAAATTTTCAATTAAATTAAATTTCAAAGCTAATAACGTAAATATGAATAAAGTAAATAATATAACAAAATATATAGGATAATCACCAATTTTTAAATATCTATTTAGAAGGTTGGCAAGATTTAATATTCCATAAGAATATTCAAATGTACCAAAACCAGATACAATTTTTCCTTCAATAATCTCAGACAATGCAAAAAATAATGAGATAGAAAACAAAATTAAGTTTGTGTAAATCAACCTTATGTTTTTTTGTTTTAAAAAATACAAAATTAAGCCAAAAATTGCACCTAAAGTATGTAATTTATATAAGGATAAAAAGAAAAATACTAATGAAATCAATAAATTATATCTTTTTAATTTTATTAAAGAAATATAAGCAACTACAAGAAACAATATATCAAAATTTCCTTGATATGTCAGAAAATTAAATGCTGGGGAGACAAACATTAATGAAACATATATTTTATTAAAGTTAAATCTTTTAATAACATCAAAATATATGAAAACTATCGAAAAATGCATTACCACCATAAAAAGTAAAGTTGTTATATATGGTTCGGTTGTGATATAAATGTAGTCATCAAGAATGCCTGCTGAAAGCTCTCTACATGTTTTACTCAAGCCATCAAAAATATTTGGATTTTTGATACATGCCATTGCTTCAAAATTCCATAAACCATCAGCATACCGTGAAACACCATGATAAACTCGTTGACCAGAAAGCATCCACAAATTATCAAAATATGAACTAAACGAGTAAATTGTTCTAATAATATAATAAGTAACCGGAAGATAGGTTAAAAGTTTACCGTTTGATGTATCGTTTAAGTCAATAAAGTTTTTCCTATTTATCAATATCAAAAAAATGATTACAAAAAAACCTAAGTAATCTGGAATAAAAAATACTAGTAAATAGATAAAAATAATTTTTAATTTATCGTTTTTAAATTTCGACACTAGCAAACATAAAAATACTACGTTAAGAACAAATATTTCATTGTAAGATTGAGAACTAGTATAGGGAAAAAATGATTTAAGTATTGTTAACTCTGAACGAAATAGGTAAAAATTGAATAAATTAAAAACAAAAAACAAAAATCCTAAAAATTTGTTTTTAAAAAAATTTCCTAAAAGTAAAATTAATAACGATAAATTTATAATTTTATTAAAGAAGTCAAACAAATATCTATTTGCTCCTATATAAATTATCTTACTTTCTGAATTAATTTTTACATCTATTACCTTTCCTAAACAGTAAAAATTCTCAGTTTGTGGAAATATATTTAGATCGTAAGCTTCAAAATATATTTCATTATTGTTTGATAAAAAATTTTTAATATTTAAAGCTTCCCACTTGTTGACCGAACACTTATCAATAGTTTCTGACTCAAGAGCTTTAATTTCTGTGTTGTTTGGTTCGAATCCGATTAAAAAAATGTTTATCAATACAAGAAGGGAAATTAAAAATAAGATAAATAAAGTAATTATCTTCAAATACTTTGAATATAAAATTATCTTCAACTTGAAAATACCTTCATTTTTTTATATTAGTTACTTAACTGCAACACTGTTTTAATTTTATTAATTGATGATATTTCATAAACAAAATTGAGTTAAAGTCTAAAATATCAATTGTGAAGATTAATCTCCTTTGTGATAACAAATCATCTTGGTTTTGGAATTCAAATCATAACTTCATTACTCAGATTAAGGACTTGGGACATGAGGTTGGTATTTATGAAAATGAATTAGATATGCCTTCTGCTGATATTTCTGTATTTATATCTTGTACAAAACTTGTATCAGCTGATGGATTAAAAAAAAGTAATTCAAATATCATTTGCCATCCATCTGATCTTCCTAAAGGAAGGGGGTTTGCGCCAATGGCTTGGGATATATTAGAAGGTGAAAATAAAATAACTTTTACACTATTTGAAGCAGATATTGAAGCAGATCGAGGTTTTATTTACGATAAGAAAATTGTAAATTTGAGCGGAACTGAGTTAAGTGATGATCTACGTAAGATACAAGCTGATACAACTTTCGATATGGTTTTAAATTATATAAGTAAATACCCAAAAAATAAATCATTTGCTCAAGAAGGTGAAGGTTCATGGTATCGTAAAAGAACACCTCAGGATTCAGAATTGGATATAAACAAAACTATCAAAGAACAAATAAATTTACTAAGAATTGTAGATAATGATCTCTACCCTGCTTTCTTTTTTTACAAAGATGAAAAGTTCGTAATTACAATTAGAAAAGAAAATGATTAAAGAAAGTGTTTAAAAATTTTAAGTTTTACTTTTAGCTTTAGGCTCTAATCAACTGTTTTCCAAAGATGTAATGAAGCAATTGTTCTAAATGGTGACCATTTTTCTGCAAATTTATCATAATCAGTCCAATCACTATTAGGTTTAACCATCCTACTTTTTTCCATTGCTAATCTTAAACCTGCATCCTTAGATGAAAACACATCTATTTTTCCAATACAAAATATTTCAAACATATTTAACGA
>MDTD01065162.1_pt1 | contig 31415 bp, 24 predicted proteins | sample 811221 | NCBI WGS metagenome assembly MDTD01 (sample SAMN05326646, study PRJNA326480) | marine metagenome | isolation source: seawater | place: Pacific Ocean: South West | collected 2011
ATCGATACCATAGACGGCATCCGCCCCTTTTTCAAAAGGGTCATTAAAAAAGTGGTACCTAGTAATTTCTTTTTTGTATTCTATATATTTGCTTGTCCCATAGGATTGAATCATGTCATTGATTCTTTGGAAGCAATTCCTTGTAACTCTTGGATTTTCAGCAACAATATCGAGGTACTCTTGAAAAGTCCCCTCCCAGTGCAAGTGAGCGAAATCTTCTAGTTTGTAATTTTTGTCCATAAAATCAGTTATTTTTAACTTGGCCATTGGAAGAGTACCCCTTGAGATGAGACTACAATAAACCACACTCCTCTCATTATAACCCATTCCAGAATAGAACATAGGGTAAAACTTTTCAGGGTTGTTCGCTAAATTTCTTATGGGGAAGCAGACTAATTCTATCCACTTGACAAGAATTTTGTAGGACCGGAAAATGAATATGCTAAGGCTTTTCTATCCAAAGCGAGATTATTTTATGGGTCTTCTATCGGCAAGCCTAACAGATATAGGCTTAAAAAGAAGCAAAAACCAAGATTCTATTTATTCCAGTAACGAGGAAGGACTCTTTATTGTAGCTGATGGAATGGGTGGACATGCAGGTGGGGAAACGGCTTCAAGCCTCGCAGTTAAAACAATCCCTAAATACATAGATGAAAACAAAAACCAAACTCCAAACGAAGCAAGCTCAGATTCAGTAAAAAAAGCAAACCAAGTCATTCTTGAGTTGGGAAATAAAATGCCTGAGCTTAAGGGAATGGGTACAACGGTAGTTCAGGTTTATTTCAAAGGTCCTTTTGCCTATGTATCAAACCTTGGGGACTCGAGGGGATACCTAATAAATAAAAACCAAGTCTACCAAATTACAAGGGATCACTCGCTCATCCAAGAGAAGATGAACCTTAATATTTATACGAGAGAGCAAGCCGCCGCTGATCCAAATAAGAATGTCCTCGTAAGAACTTGTGGCCTAGAAGAAAATGTTGATGTTGACGTCTTCACCTATAAGGTAAGAAAAAATGATATCTTTGTCTTGTGTTCAGATGGGCTTCACAGCAAAGTCTCAGATTCAGACATACTCCATATCATTAACAAATTTATCCCTGATCCTAAATTAGCAGATGAGAAAACTCTCCACCAAACTGTAGCTTCCCTAGTCGCACAGGCCAATGCAAACGGAGGAAATGATAATATTTCAGTCATTTTAGTTGTGGCCCAATGAGACATTTTAATTAAAAAAGTCTTTTAAATTGCTCTCCCTTTTCAACTTTTATATAGTAAAGTCTTAAGTGAATCCTTCCAATAACTTACCTGGGACCTCTATTAGGGAGACAATGTTTTGGACAAGTATTTTACCATTATGATTATACCGGAAAGAGAAAAAGGCGTTAAATCCTTTCGAATCCCTAAAGTCATGTTTAGGGCCATCGTTTTTTTTTCTGTTATAACCATCGTTATTATTGGAATCCTCGCTTATGACTACTCAAAGCTTATTAACCAAGTTTACAAAAATAAGCACCTCACTATAGAAAATAGACAGCTCAAGGAACAAATTGAACTCTTTGACAGAAAACTTAATTCATTAACAGAGGACATAAGAAGAATTCATATTTTTGAAAGGAAACTTCGAGTCATTACAGGTTTAGAAGAACAAGAATTTCAGCAAATGAAATCAAAAGTTCAGCTAAAAGAATCTCTTCGAAAAGACTCTGAGAAACCAAGGCTTGACAATGATATCCTCCAGGTGGAAGAAAAAGGCAATCCTGTAAGACTAAAAGAAACATCCTACTCAAAGAACCCCTCTGAAAGATTCTTTCCAAAACTTGATCAACTTCTAGACCTTCCTAATCAAGACAAAACAACTAACACAAAGAACTTCATAAAGTTAAAAACGCTCTATGAAAAAAAGATCGCTGCATCATTTGGACTTCATACCGGCTACCGCTACACAAAAGAATGGTCTCAGCTTACTAAGAGTAGCTTCTCTCTTGCTTCTCAATTTGCCCGCTTTGATCACAGCTTTAATGTTATGAAAAACTTCATTAAAGATATGGAGGTTAAGGTGCACCAACTTGACCAGCACCTTCTCGACCAAGATAGCTTTCTCAAATCTACTCCTACATTGCTCCCCACCAAAGGTTGGATAACAAGCTACTACGGACCTAGAAAAAGTCATTACTCTGGGCGTATAAAAATGCATGAAGGCCTTGATATAGGTGCCAAACCAGGTACTCAAATAATAGCCCCGGCTGATGGAATCGTAACTTTTTCAGGGAAAAAGCCAGGCTTTGGCTACATTGTCCAAATAGACCATGGGTATGGAGTCGAAACAATCTACGCACACGCAAGTAAGTTAGAGGTTAAAAAAAGCCAGCCTGTTAAAAGAGGCATGATAATTGCAAGAGTTGGTAATACAGGACTTTCTACTGGTCCTCATGTGCACTATGAGGTAAGAGTCAATGGTACACCGGTAGACCCCCTTTATTACGTATTGGATTAATTGAGGAGAAAAAAGCAATGCTCAACACCATAAAAAGGATCTTTGGGACGCGTAATGACCGAGAGCTCAAGCAAATGAAGCCCATCTTAGAGGCCATCAATAAGCTTGAGCCCCATATGAAGAAATTATCTGATGATGAACTTCGTGCACAAACTACAAAATTTAGGGAAATGATCAAAAATGGCTCTTCTCTTGAATCTATTCTTCCTGAAGCTTTTGCAACAGTAAGAGAAGCTTCAGTCAGGACGCTCGAAATGAGGCACTTTGACGTCCAACTCATGGGTGGGGTCGCCCTTTTCAGAGGGAATATTGCAGAAATGAAAACAGGTGAGGGAAAAACTCTTACCGCTACATTAGCACTCTACCTAAGGGCCCTTACTGGAAAGGGGGCTCACTTGGTAACGGTTAACGACTACCTTGCTAAAAGGGATGCCGAGTGGATGGGTGCCATTTACACCTTTCTTGGACTCACCGTAGGGTGCATTTTGACCGATATGGAAGAAGATGACCGGAAAGCTGCTTATCAAGCTGACATAACCTATGGCACAAATAATGAGTTTGCTTTTGATTATTTAAGAGACAACATGAAGTTTAGCTTGGAGGATTATGTCCAAAGAGAGCATAATTTTTGTATTGTCGATGAGGTCGACTCAATTCTTATTGATGAAGCCAGGACTCCTCTCCTCATATCGGGTCCGAGTGAAGGTGACACAGGGCTGTATCATGTCGCCAATAAAGTTATTCCTAATCTAGAAAAAGACAAAGATTTTAAGATTGATGAAAAAGCTAGAAGTGCTATTTTCACTGATGAGGGAATCAATAAAATTCAATCCAAACTTAAGATAGACGACCTCTTTAATATCAAAAATACTGAACTTCTTCACCACCTCAACCAATCTCTTAAGGCACACACTCTTTTCACAAAGGATGTGGACTACGTAGTAAAAGACGGACAGGTTGTGATTGTTGATGAATTTACTGGTAGGCTGAAAGAAGGCTCTCGCTGGTCAGATGGTCTTCACCAATCAGTTGAAGCAAAAGAAGGTGTCGAGATTAAGTCCGAAAATCAGACCCTTGCCTCTATTACCTTTCAAAACTACTTTAGGCTTTATAATAAGTTAGCAGGTATGACTGGTACAGCGGATACTGAAGCGGAAGAGTTTGGGAAGATTTATAACCTAAAAGTTACGGTTATTCCTACAAATGTTCCTGTTGCAAGGTTTGATGAAGCAGATGTTATTTATAAAAACTCTGAAGCGAAATTTAAGGCAGTCTCCGATCTTATTGAGAAACTTCATCAAAAAGGGCAACCTGTTTTAGTAGGGACAATTTCGATTGATAACTCTGAAAAGATTTCTCAAGTGCTAAAAAAGAAGAAAATACCTCATGAAGTTTTAAATGCTAAAGCGCATGAAAGAGAAGCCTCAATTATCGAAAATGCTGGTGCTAAAGGCTCTGTCACAATTGCAACCAATATGGCAGGCCGTGGGACGGATATTAAACTGAGCGATGAAACTAAAGAGCTGGGCGGACTTTTCATTCTAGGAACAGAAAGACATGAGTCCAGAAGAATCGACAATCAGTTAAGAGGGCGTTCAGGAAGGCAAGGTGATCCCGGCCAATCTAAGTTTTTCTTGTCCCTAGAGGACGACCTTATGAGAATCTTTGCTTCAAGCAAAATCTCAAAAGTGATGGACACCCTAGGCATGGAGGATGACGAGCCAATTGAACATAAAATGGTCACAAACGCTATCGCTAAGGCCCAAAAGAAAGTTGAAGGACACAACTTTGAAATAAGAAAACACCTTCTCGAATATGATAATGTTATGAATGACCAAAGAAGAGTTATTTACAAACTAAGGCGTGATATTCTTGGCGACAATGATAATATGGGCTTTGTAAAAGAGATGGTTGAAGACGTCGCCCTCTTTTTAGTAGAAACGTACAGACCAGAAAAGAAAGTGCCTCTTGATCAATGGCCATGGGATGACGTTGTCAATAGCTTCCAAACAACTTTCAATTCGAAAGAAGTCTTAGATCTTGAAGAGTGTTACCAAAAACATGACGGAGAGCTTGCCACTTACATCCACGAAAAAGCAAAAGGCTTACTTGATCAAAAATTTTCCGCCTACGAAGAAGACCAAGTCAAAATGGCTTTGAGGGAAATACTTCTCTCAATTTTTGATCAATTCTGGAAAGATCATTTATTATCGATGGATCACATCAAAGAAGGGGTTAATTTAAGGGCCTATGCTCAAAAAGATCCTTTAACAGAATATAAAAGAGAATCCTTCAACCTCTTTGAGAATATGAGGTCAGAGGTAAAAAAATCGATTGTTGAAAATATTTTCACAGTTCAGCTCTATAGCCAAGATGAAATGCAAGAACTGAAGAGGCAGCAACAGGCCCAACTTGAAGCCCAGCTTGAGGCCCACAAAGCTGAGCAAAAAGCCCAAGAAGAAATGGCCGAAGGAAAAAGACAACCTGTAAGGCGTAAAAATAAAGTTGGCAGAAATGATCCTTGCCCATGTGGCTCAGGCAAAAAATTCAAACAGTGTCATGGATAATGAAGCTTTTATAAGGCGCTTCTAGCACTGGAAGAAACCTCTTCAATTTGCCTCTTTTTTTGCGTGTTGTTATAATTTGGGGGTGTAACTACCCCAAAGAGGAATCAGCACGTGGCCGAAGAAAAAGATGATCTTACCAGACTAGAGGATCTTTCTGAATATCTTCACGAAACAGACCCTGAAACAGAAAAGCTTCTTGCCGAAGAAGAGGAATCTCTGGCCTCGAACGACAGTGAAGGACCTCCAGACGAATTTCCCCCTGAGTTTTCCTCATCACCGACAGATGAACCTTCTCAAGACGACCTAACAGATAATGAGCCATTTTCTTTAGGGGAAAATACCAATGAGGAAGATAGCATTGAGGAAGATAACTGGCACGTTCAGGAAGCAGAAGAGAATGTATTTGACTCTGCATCAGAAGACTCTGACCTAGAAGCAAATGAAAGCCCTGACTTTTCTTCTACAGACTTTAATGCTGACTCCTTTGAATCAGATTATAATGAAGAACAAGAAAATGTTGAACCTCCAAATGACCCCTTCGAAGAGCAAGAAAGCACTGACTTTTCAGTAGGTTCGGACTCAAATTTTGAACTGGAGTCCAAGGCTGCAGAGGATTCTGAGCCAGGGCCAGAATTAGAGGCTCAACCTGAGCCTGAGCCTGAGCCTGAGCCTGAGGAGCTTTCAAGCCCTGCCCAACCAGACAATTCAGAAATAAACAAAAGTTACGAAAATTTAGATGAAGTTAAATCATTTGGTGAAAGTCTTTCTCCTATCAAATTGGGATCAGGTGCAAACCCACCTTTTAGCCTCGTATTCCACCAAATAGATCCAAGAAGAATTGATCACATAAAAACGACTCTCAATGAGTACGGTTTTTTAAACTCAGAAAATGAGAAGGATATCAACCTAGGCCTTAAACATGGAAGGCTTATCATTTCACACGTTAGCGAATATGCTGCAATTACTCTCGCCCATAAATTGAGAAGTGAGTGCCTGCAAATAGAGATGGGTCTGAGTCATGAAGTAAGACCATCAAAAGAGTTCGACCCAACAGACCTTGGCCAGACCCACAAAAGTAGTTTTCCTCAAAATAAATCTTTCGTTGAAAACTTAGAGGAGTTAAAAAGTAATGAATTTATTTTTACCTCAAACTCATCTCATTTGGAAAGCTATGAAGTTATTCACTATATGGGTTTAGTGACAGAGCACACAGTTATTGACCACGCGACACTTTCAAAAGGTGGTTGGGAGGGATGGGAAACCGACATCGCCCCTGTGGAAAGCCCGAAAGAAGTAAAGGGTATATCTGAAGACCATAGCACCCGCCTTATTTATGAAAGGCTTGCAGAAAAGCTAAAACCCCATGCCCGTAAAATGAAAGGTAACGCCATTATTAATATTCAGTATCAAATGACTCCTCTTCCACCTCCACCTTTTGGACAAAAAAATCCTCAATTTTCTTTAACCTGCACAGGTAATGTGGTAAGGGTTGTGAAAAGAGAGACATAATCCCATGAATAAACTTCCCTCTCCTATTCATTCTCTTAAAGATCATTATGACGTTGTCGTCGTTGGCGGCGGTATTGTCGGAGCAGGTATTTTTAGAGACCTTTCGCTTCATGGCCTTCATTGCCTTTTAATTGATAAAAAAGACTTCACCTCTCAAACGAGTCAGAGTAGTTCAAAAATGCTTCATGGAGGCATCCGCTACCTGGAAAAACTTGATTTCAGCCTCGTATGGGAAGCACTTCACGAAAAAAACCTCTGGTTGGAACTTGCTCCACACCTCTGCTACGAGAGCTCTTTCCACTTTCCTATTTATAAAGGATTTAATAAACCTTTGTGGATGGTAAAAATTGGACTAAGCCTTTACGACTTTTTATCCAGTTACAAAAACACTCCACATAAAATCCTATCTAAAAAAGAAGTCCTCAACTCTATCCCTTCACTTAATAACGAAAACCTTACTGGTGCAGGTCTTTATTACGATGCAATCGTAGATGACGCGAAATTAACTCTTGAAGTTATTTATGATTCCTTAAAAGAGGCATCGGGAAGCCAAGCGTTTTCTCATATAGAACTTGAAAAGCTGGAAGTACAAGGCATAAAGAATAACCTTCAATTAAAAGATTCTCTCAACTCCGAAGTGACGAAAACAATTTCGGCGGATGATGTTATTTTTTCAGTAGGGCCTTTTACAGACAATCTTTTAAGTAAATTTAAAGACTTAAAGTGGGATCCTGTTCTATCGCCTTCAAAAGGAAGTCATATATGGCTTCGAGCAGACGCCCTCGATATAAAAGGTCCTCTCTTACTAAGAACTAAAGACAATAGGGTTTTCTTTGTTATTCCTTGGCCAAATGCAATCTTAGTTGGTACCACCGAGACAAAAGTAGAAGGCAACTTTTTTAACTTATCCCCAACCCCTGACGAAGTTCACTATCTAATTGATAATATTAAAAAATATTTCCCCAAAATCATGCTCTCCGAAAAAGATATAATTTCAAGCTTTTCAGGAGTGAGACCCCTCATCAAAGACAGCAATAGTTCAGAATTAGGCGAAGTAAAAAGAGAGCATAAAGTTTATCAACCCAAACACAACATTCACGTTATTGCGGGAGGTAAATACACCACCTTCCGCACCATGGGCCAGGAAATATCAAGAAAAATAGTCCTTAAAAAAGAGCTCTCCTATAACTCAAACATGACCAAACAAAAATTAAGACAAAAATCCTGCATCCTTCCCTTCAAAGAAGATGAAATAACAGCGGACACAATTTTTAACATTATTGAAAAAGAGAATGTAAGAACTTTTGACGACCTTCTAAAAAGAAGAATCGGATGTCCTAGCCCTAGACACTGGAACAAAAAAACTTCACTAGTCGATTTATTTAAACCCATTTACCCCGAACTAAAAAACGTTCTTTATTTCTCTGATGAAGATAAAAAGCTTCTGGAGGTTGAAAGTGATGTTAATCATTGAGAATTTTTTTTAGGGCCAAAATGAGAAGTTTTTTTGAAATTGGCTTAGTCATCCATGCACGGATGCCAAGTTGCTTTATATCATCCCTTACAGACTCAAAGTTCTCTGTCGTACACATAACAAGAGGAATATCTTTAAGACCATCTTCATCTTTAAGTGCAAAAGCAAATGTTATCCCGTCCATAACAGGCATATTTACATCACATAAAATAAGAGAAACATCTTTGTTATTTCTTAAAACACTTAAACCGTCTTCACCGTCTCTCCCCTCTAAAACAGTGTAGCCTGCCTCCTCAAGAAACATTCTCATTTTAGCTCGTGTTGGCTGGGCATCATCAATAACTATAATCTTCGCCAAAATCGGCTCCTTTTAAAAGTACAACCAAGAGAAAGTTAATATGGGGGGCTATCCTTTTTTAAATCTAAGTATAAAAGTTGCGCCCTTCATATCTTCTTCATTTTTAAGAATCAACCCACCTTCCATCTCTATCATGAAGTTAAATGCTTGATGCAGCCCTATTCCTAAATGACCTGGCTTTGAAGAGAATCCGCAATTAAAAATTTTCCCTTTCACATCTTGGTCAATTCCACCGCCATTATCATTTATTTCGACTTCTATAAAGTTATCATCCTCTTTCGAAATAATTGTAATTGTAGGCGATTCCTTGTCTTTAAGGGCTTCAACAGAATTTAAAATAACTTGTTTAAAAGCATATGTTGCTTTTGACTCATTCAGATTCACTTTTATAGAAGTATCTATTTTATTTAAAATTGTGACCTTATGTTCAGCTATTTTTTCTTTTAACTCATTTAAAGAAACTTCAATGGCCTTTGCAACAAGCTGCTCAGCTTTTTTAATTTTTACATTTGAGAACTGCTCCTGCTCACTTAGAAATCGTCCGAGAAAATCAACTTTCGTCCCAATAAAATCTGCATTGGAAATAAGGTCGTTATCCCGGTTAAGGTTCGCATTTGATATCTTTTTGAGAAGCTCTGAAAGCTTCATAACATCTTTCTTAAAGCGCTCGCCATCATGGTCTTTTTCAAAGTCGGCAATTTTTTCCCCTAAAGTTTCATATATTTTCTCCATATATTTATGGATTTCATTAGAGCTGAGGTCATTTCGCATTTCCCCCAGCGAGTAATTAATTGGTCCCAACATATTACCCATCAAGTGGAGTACATTAGACACAATTTCTGCTTTCCCCGATTTATTTGCCAAATCCAACATTTTCTCTTGACTGGCCTTCAGCTGAGCGGTCCTCTCCTCAACGATTTCTTCAAGGTTCGTGCTGTAAGTTTCCAACTGTTTTTGTCTATGAACAATTTCCGTTACATCTTTTCCAATAACTAGATAAAGATCTCCGAGCTCAGGTCTCTTGAGATAAACATATACGTCCCATAAGTAAACAGAAGGTATTTTATAGGCTTTTGAAATAGTTTTTATTTCCAACTTCACCTGGCTGGTAAAATTGCTATCAACTCTACCAGCATTCTTTAAAAATTTAGAAAGAAAAGCCCATTTACTATCTTCAAAAAGCAATTTGAAATTCGTATATATTAGTTTTTCTTTGTCAACTTTGAGAACTCTTGCCAGAGTGTCATTCCCTCTAAAAATAGTCCCATCGGCCCTTAAAATAGCTATTATAAGAGGCAATGAATCAAATATCTGCTCAACACTTTTCTTTGAGTCTTCAAGGATTTTTATTAAGTTCGAGGTTGCTCTAAGTTCTTTGCTCATAGGATATAAATTCTAAAGAATATAATTTTTTTTCCGATTAATAGACTGATGATAACACGGTCGAGAAAGATTTAAACTAGAGGCAAGTAATGAAAAAAAAGATACTTATTGTTGATGATGACCATGACATACATCCATTAATTGTAAAGATTATTGAAAAGGTCAATAAACAAGGTGGCAATAAGTTCGGAGAGATAGATAATTTGCTTGCAGACTTGAAAGGTCAGGAAAGTAAAGATTCAAATACAAGTGATGATGCCAATGTTGAATTCACTTTTGATCATGCTTTCCAAGGAGAAGAAGCGTTAAAATTTATAGAACAGGCAAACAGTAACCCTTACGATGTTGTTTTCATGGATGTGAGAATGCCACCAGGAATTGATGGTATTCAAACCATTAAAGAAGTAAGGAAACAAAAACCTGAGTATCCTTTCATAATTTGCACTGCTTACATGGACTACACATGGGAAGAAGTCGTCAAGATTTTAGGCTCAGAAAGCAATATAGCTTTGATGAAAAAACCTTTTACCAAACAAAAAATTCTTGAAAATCTTAAAACCCTTTTTAAAGAAGGGTAAAAAAAGTTGGCCTATGGGCGTTGAAAAAGAAAACTTTGAATCCCTTATCGAGGTATTTCAATCGTCAATTAAGAGGAACTTTGAAGCCTATTTTGCTGATGAAGAATTTCAAATGGAAAGGGTCAAAGACAGAAAGTTAGGTGAAGTAATCTCCTACAATAACCTGGCAATGATCACTTTGACCGGAAGGGGTGTGAACGTAAATTTCAAGACCTATTTCGAGCAATCTTTCTGCAGAGAATTAATTAAAAAAGTTTATAAAGAAGAAAAATATTGGAATGACCCCAATTTTGTAGAGGATTATATTAAAGAATTTTGTAACTTAGTTGGGGGCAGCATTTCTAGTTTGGCAAAGAAGGAACAAAATGAGCTTGGAAAAAGTATTCCTATGGTGCTCACCGGTTTTGATGAAATTTACTTCCCCGTAAACAAAATACTATCCGAAATGGTGTACGAGTGGGAATTTACCAAAGGCCATATAAAGTTTATGACTCGTATGGAAATATCATCCCTTAATATAGAAGAAGTTTTCAAACTTTTCGAAGGTGCTCAGGATGCTGAAGAAGTCCAGGACCTTACATTCCTGTAAATTATTAATTCCTTAAGAATGGATCTATTTAGATCAATAAAATTTGTTTATCTATAAAACCCAGAAATTTTGTCTAGTTATTAAAATCTTCTTCCCTATGTAGAAAGACTAAAGTAAAAATTATAGGTAAAAATTTTTAAACCCAAAAACGTTGAAATAGTAGAGTTTAAAGACTCTTCAATTTCTAGTTTTTGATTAAGTTAAGGATCTTAAATCCTTAACTTAATTAACCCCACCCAAATTAAAGAGGAGTTGAGATGACTGGTCACCAGAATTATAAAACCCCCCTTGAGATGTTCTACCAATGGGAAAAGGCAATGCCTCATAACCCACTTTTTAAATGGCCACAAGATGGAAGTTGGCATGAATTGAACTGGAAAGAAGCAGGGGATCAAGTTAGAAGAGTGGCCCAAGCCATAAAAAGCCTCAACCTCCCTAAAGGGAGCCATATAGGGATTTTATCAAAAAATTGCCCTTATTGGATCATGGCCGATTACGCGATCTGGTTAGCAGGTCACGTTTCAGTGCCTTTATATCCTAACCTCCAAGCTGAAACCATTAACACTATCTTAACTCATAGCCAAACAAAGGTTCTTTTTGTAGGGAAACTCGATGGCTGGGAAGATATGAAGCCAGGCATCCCGGAAGATGTGACCTGCTTCTCTTTTCCATACGATGATAAAGGCTACGTAGATTGGAAAGATTTGTTGGCAAAAAATGAACCACTCATGGAAAACCCTGTTCCTAATCAAGAAGATATTGCGACAATTATCTACACCTCAGGAACAACTGGAGTGCCAAAGGGTGTTGTTCACAACTTTCTTAGCTTCTCATGTGCTGGCACCAACGGTGTTAAAATTGCAAAATTAACTCAAGAAGACCGCTTTTTTTCATACCTCCCACTTTCTCATGTTGCAGAAAGGTTATTAGTAGAAACGGCGGCCTTATACTGTGGCGGTATTATCAACTTTGCCGAGTCTCTCGACACTTTTGTTGAAAACCTCCAAACAGCAAAGCCGACGGTCTTTCTATCTGTTCCAAGACTATGGACAAAGTTTCAAATGGGAGTCCTTAAAAAGCTTCCTCAAAAGAAACTTGAAAAACTTCTAAGGATCCCAATCATTAGAGGACTTATAAAGAAAAAAATTCTTAAAGGCCTAGGGCTTGAAAAGGTCAGAATAGCAGCAACAGGAGCAGCTCCGATCTCTTTACCTCTTCTTAAGTGGTGGGAAAGCTTAGGACTCACGCTTCTTGAAGGTTATGGCATGACCGAAAACTTTGCTTATTCACACCTTAACCTACCTGGCCAAGAAAAATTTGGTTATGTTGGCCAGGCAATGCCAAGGGTTGATGTAAGGTTGAGCGATGAAGGTGAAATTCAAATCAAAAATGACTGTCTAATGAACGGTTACTATAAGGAGCCTGAGTTAACTGCAGAAACCTTCACAGATGGTTATTTAAGAACTGGAGACCAGGGCTCAATTGATGAGAACGGATACCTTAAAATAACTGGAAGAGTTAAAGACCTTTTCAAAACTGGAAAAGGCAAGTATGTAGTTCCTTCTCCAATTGAATTAAAAATTTCTAAAAGTCAGCTTATTGAGCAAGTTTGCGTTACTGGGAATGGACTTCCTCAACCTATAGCCCTGATTAATCTTTCTGAGGACGGTAAGAAGATGCCTCAAAAAGAGGTTGAAAAGTCTTTGAATGGTCTCCTTAAAGAGATTAATAAGACTATTGATAAACACGAACAACCAGAAAAATTAATTGTGTTGAAGGAAGATTGGACAGTTGAAAATAACGTCTTAACTCCCACAATGAAAATTAAAAGAAATGTTGTTGAAAAAGCGTATCAGGAAAAATATGAGTCTTGGTATGAAAGTTCATCTAAGGTTGTTTGGTCTGAAAGTTCTTATTTAAATTAAAAAAAGAAAAAAATTAAAAGGAATAAAAAAAGGCCTGGTAATAAACCAGGCCTTTTTTTATTCCTTTATGAGATTTGTCTAATTGCATTTCATTTTACGGGGATCACAATCATTGGACTTACATTGCTTGCTCTTTGTGCAATAATCTCCTGATAAACCTCTTCCCTTTTTATAAACACAAGTTTTGGAGGATTTTTTTAAAATTTTGCTGTCGCATTTTCCAGAATCACATTGAGAGTGATACCGGCATGCCTCCCCAACATCAAACTTGCGCCCCCACCTTTGTCCCCTTATAAAATCAGTTTTAAATGTTTTCCGGCACCAGGCCTTTGCCACCTCATGACTATCAACGATTATATTCGCCTCTCTTGAGTTAAACCATGACTGTTCATCAATATTGGCAGACCCCACAAGACTGACCTGATTATCGGCGCTAAGGTACTTTGTGTGGTTTTGGTTATAAAACTTCTCTCTAATCCTTGTGCTGTAGCGATAAAACTTTCCTTTATCCTTTCCACTTACATTTCCACCACGGGTCACAAACCATGTTAGATTAAAGTCCCCTATCCTCTTTCTTTTAAACTGGGATTTTCCTGCTTCTTTCTTTAACAATTGTTTTTGAGTCTCTGCAAGGAAGTTCACGCTTGTTTTTGGAGTGTTAGGATCAAGCTTTAACCACTTTTTACGTATCCAATTAACAGCATCATTATTTGTTCCAGCTTCTTGATAGAGCTTATTATAATCCTGATAGTTTTTTGAAAGAAGAAAGTTAACATCAACTCCTCTTTTTAGTGTTTCAATAATGAGCTCCATAAAAGACCAAGAGTTTAAAGATGGTGAGACAATATTGACGTGGCTTTTTGCATTTCTCATGATGGCCTTAAAAGCCGCATTTTGAGGATTGATAGCAGAGTCCTTATTTCTCCTCCTACCGTCAGCATGACGTCCAACGTTTCCAACCAAGACTGGGCCTAAAACCCTGTTACCCTTTAAAGCTTCAACGGCAGTATTCATTTTAAAGGGTGAAAAAGGCTTTCTATCCCATTTTAAGTATTTGTCCGCTACAACATTTCCATTATATTGTGACGAAAAGCCCAACATTTTCCCTTTATTTTTAAACCAAAGGTTGTAAAAATCATCGGCCAAGCCTAATGCTGGTTCACCGTGAACGATAAAACCATGGTCTACCATTAAATCAGTTCCCATAGGTGTATCTTCTTCGCTTGTATGGTGGTAGCCAATAAAGTTGGCCCCCATAACCATTGAAACTTTTCTGTCCACAACGATCGTTTTACTATGAGTAACGGCTATAAAATTACCATGCCTATGTCCTTTAATTTCAAAACGAACATACTTGGGATCGAGTTTTTTTGGAAATTCAATTTGGTAATTTTCATTGTCTTTTAAGGTTGTTTTTCTTCCTCCAAAAACGGACCAAGTCATAAGCTCAAAAACATTGGCCCCCTTTCTACTCCCCATTATATCAAATAGAAAGCGCACAACCACAGGTTCCTTGGCCTTCATCTTTTTTCTCTTTTTCTCTAACTTAACAATAGCATCGTAAACCATCGTTGCCGAGGGTGAATTCATATCAAAAATGAAGGTTTGAATAAGAACTTCTTTTTCTGCGCTTTCTATCATTTTGGCCATTTTACCAAAAATTTCATCTCCACCACGGTAAACACCAAGGTCTGCGTAGCCTTTGGTAAAGATAAATTCAGGCCTAACAGTTGCCCTCTTTTTAACTTTATTAACGGCCTTGATCACCTTTTTCATAAGAGGACTTGTTCCTCCTTTGACTTTATAGATGTCCTCTTCACAAAGAGGTAATACATTTTCTTTTAAAACCCTTCCTTCCACAACCTCTTTCCAACTTTTAGCGTTGATCTGGAAGCATAAACATAATCCAATCATGACAAATGGCCACTTTGTTTTAAAAAAGGTGTTTAATAAAGTCATTTTTGTCCCTCAACAGATAATTTTTTTTATTTTACAGAATTTTTATATTAGTTTTTTTAATTTTCAGCTTCCAGTTCGGATAAAGCACCTGAAATCTTTAGATTACAACATTTTTTGTTGAAAAAACTCCACATTTTATTTATATAAAAAAAATAAAAAACTTACTGAAATTAAAAGGTAAAAACCAAATCTGTGGTATAAATCTCCTATGAAAAGATTAAATTTTCGGATGCACAATAAACAACGGTTAACTTTGATTATCTTTGCCATTGTCTTAATGTTTATTCATTCAAACTTAAAAGCTTCTGAAACTGACAATTATCTTTCCTGGGATAAAGAAATTAAAGATTCCACAGAGGAAATTAACAGGTATTACAATGAGCTTATGAGGAGTGCCCTTAGAAAAGTAAAAAGACGCCCCTTTATGAGAAAAAAATGTGAAAGGGTCGCTACTTGGATTGGTAAAGGAATTGTCAAAATTGATCAAAAGTATACTGATCACTGGGTTAAGAAAAATAAAAAGATTGACCGGTTTCCGAAGTATGGAACAAAAAAGTGGGATTATCTGGAAAAAACAATTTATAAAAAAGTTCTTAAACTCGGTGTCAATATGAGTCCTACAATAAATATTAATGGCATCCACATGGGTAGCGATAAAATTTCTCATTTTTTTGGAATGGGCTTAGTCTATTATGGCTACTACTTAAAGAAGTTAAAAACGCTTAAGATTAAAAAAAGTTCTTTGCAAAAAGATCAAAAACAATTAGAGGCCGTTAAACATGCTTTAGACTTGGGTATCTTAACGGAAAGGGTTTTCCTTGGTGAGAGTGCGATGGCATCAGGGGTTTTCTCCTACGGTGATATGGAGTCGAATTATCAAGGTTTAAAGTTTTTCCGCAGTCTTTGTGAGGGAAAAAACCCTCGAATTAAAAAAGTCGCTAAACATACATGGAAACTTGTAAGACCCCTTAATATAAAAGATTATGCTAATCCAAAGTGGGATGAGACTTTCTATTCAAACCATTATCAAAAGTCGAGATGGAAACACGTCAAACCTTACCTAAAGAAGTATTGCAATGACAGGTTCAAACCAATTGTAAAAGAAAGGTTTGAATATTATAAATCCATAGACTATGAAAGTTTCTCAAGTCGTTACCTTAAACAAAAAGCTAGAGAAGGTAAGCTGCCCGACCCTCTTGAGCACTCCCTAGATCGGCTTTGCCAAAGCCAGCACCAACAAAGCAAACCTTAATTTAAAATCCTTACAAAAGAGGGACGTCCGCAAGTTGAAAGAGAAAGAAGTCCACCTGCTTCAGGTTTTTCTATATTCTTTCTTTTCACCAACCCACAAAGTCCTATTTCACCCTCTTCAGATAGAATCTCATTTCTTGAGGAATCCAACTTTAAAGAAAAAGAAACTTCACCATCGGAATTAATATCAGTGTTAGAAACTGGTGCTGATTGAAGGGTTCTTAACTCATTGTCCTTTAACACAAAGTAAAGCTCACTCTCACCTTTTGGTAATGAATTCTTTTCAATTTCTAAATGATTGTCGACCCCAACTTCTACAATTCTTGGTGGTATTTTAAATGTTGGTTCTCCTAAAAGAGTAAAGCTATTTTCAAAAACCTCTCCATCATTATTCTGGTAAGTGAGAACCACCTCTTCTTGAATATCTTCTAACTTAAACCGACCTGAATACTCCAAAGAAATATTTTTATCGATGACTCCGTCCAATTTAAGTTTTTTTCCGTTGAAGCTTACAAAACTCTCCCCACTTAATTTAACCCTTGTTAGGCCAGAAATTTTTTCACAAGAACAATTTTTTGCGATAAAAGTGGCCCTTGCAACAACTTCATCATTTTTCACATCATATAATACTTTATAATCTGTAAATATTTCCTTTTGAGAAATATCCTCTGAATTAATTTTTGAGCAGCTAATCGTTAAGAAAATAACTAATAGAGGAAGAAGAAAATATGATTTCATAAAAACTCCTTTTTTTATCAAATTCAGTTCAATTCTAAAATTTTCTCCACTACTAGAATACTTTCCTAAAAGTCATTAAGAAAGACCCATTCTTCCAGTTTTAATAAGTTTTATCTTTAAATTAAAAAGGGCCACTTATGGGCCCTTTTTTATACAAGCTCTATGTTCTCTTTTGAAAAATAACTAATCAGCATGTTCAGATAAGGTGACAGAAAACTCAAAGTAACGTCCATCGAACCCACTTTCATTGTCTTCAAGCGGTTTATACTGGATTTCCTTTTTCAGGTTAGAAGAAAAGGCAATATCTTTTTCTATCTCTTTAAAATAGTCTAAATCCTTCACCTGGCCCTTAAGCACTAATTCCTCAATTGGCCAACGAAGACTTTTTTGTGCTGTCGTCTTCTCTCCCCTCAGAACATTAAGGGCCTCCTTGGCCATGTCGATAAGAGGCCCCTCAAATTTGTCCTCATTTAAAGAAATCACTTGTGGCCATTCACTTTTATGAACAGAGGGGGCATCTTCTTTTTCAGCAAAATGCCACGACCAAACCTCTTCCGTTATATAAGGTAAAAAAGGCGCCATAAGTTTAATAAAGTTTTTCCAAGTCCAGGCAAGACATGCAAGAGCAGACCTGCCCTCCGAACTATCCTTAAGTTTGTAGGCCCTGGTTTTTACTAACTCTAGATAAATATCACAAAACTCCCAAAAAGCAGCTTCAACAGATGAAAGCGCAGTTGCATAGTGAAAGTTTTCAAAAGCCTGTGTACTCTCTTCAATGACTTTATTCATCTTAGAGGCCCAAACTTTGTCTACAGGCTCGGTTATATTTTCCATGCCAAGATATTGATCTTCCACATTTTCTATTTGAAGGAAAACAAACTTACTTGCATTAAAAACTTTTGTGGCCAACCTTTGACCTACTTTAAAGACATTTTCATCATAGATTGTATCGGAACCTAACTTTGCCTTCGAAGCCCAGTATCTAAGAGCATCTGCGGAATATTGATCAATAAGCGACTCGGGAGTCACAACATTGCCCTTAGATTTACTCATCTTCTTTTTATGGGGGTCAACAACCCAACCACTAATCGCAATATTTTTCCAGGGAACCTCTTTCCCATGCATCCATGATTTTGTAATTGTGTAAAAGGCCCAGGTTCTGATAATTTCATGGGCCTGAGGCCTTAAATCTGCTGGAAAAAGCTTGTTATGCCTTTCATCATCGGTTCCCCAGTGGCTAGAGATTTGTGGAGTCATAGAGGAAGTTGCCCAAGTATCCATGACATCAGGGTCACCCATAAAACCGTTTGCTTTGCCCCTTTGGTCTTCACGATATCCTGAAGGCACTTCTGCAAGAGGGTCTACAGGAAGTTGTTCCTTGGTAGCATAAAGAGGGTTTTCAAAGTCTGGGCGGCCATTTCCATCAAGGGGATACCAGACTGGAAAAGGAACTCCAAAAAACCTTTGCCTAGAAATACACCAATCCTGATTAAGACCGTCAACCCATTGCTCATAACGTTTAAACATTGTTTCTGGGTGCCATTTAATCTTTCTTCCCTGTTCAATAAGCTCTTTTTTGTAATCAAGAATTTTTACAAACCACTGCCTGGTAGAAATGTACTCTAGAGGGTGATCACCCTTTTCGTAGTGTTTAGCAAATTGCTGAGTCGGTTTAGGTTCACCAACAAGAGCGGCTCCCTTTCCAGCAGCGCAAGAACCTTCTTCACTAAGAAGCTCTACAACTTTTTTTCTGGCCTGCTTAACGTAGAGGCCTGCCAATTGTTTTGAAACATCATTGGCCTTTTCAGGCTTTTCACTAGGAAATTTAGCCGACCCATACTCTATAGGCCCCAGTGTTCCTTCTTTTTCTATAATCTGCCTTAAAGGAAGACCCTCGGCTTTCCAAAATTCAACATCATGGATGTCCCCAAAAGTACAAACCATTAAAATCCCAGAGCCTTTTTCTTTATCAGCATGCTCCGCTGGCATAATGGGAACACGTACGTTGAATAGAGGAGTCAAAGCAGTTTTTCCAAAAAGGTGCTTATAGCGCTCATCCTCTGGGTGAGCCACAACAGCAACACAGGCCCCTAATAACTCTGGTCGGGTTGTAGAAATAACAAAGTCACTTCCATCCTCAACAGCAAAGCGGATATCATAGAAGTGACCACCTTTTTCGCGCTCCTCGACTTCAGCTTGGGCCACAGCAGTTTGAAAAGTTGTATCCCACATCGTTGGTGACTCTTTAGTCGTTACTAAATTCTTCTGTTGAAGGTCGAGAAAAGAGAGCTGACTTACTTTTCTACAATGGTCATTGATCGTTTCATAAGCTTGGTTCCAATCGAGGGAAAGTCCTAAATGACGCCATAACTTTTCATATTTTTTTTCATCTTCAGCAGTCTGCTTTTGACAAACTTCTAAAAAGTTCTTTCTTGAGATTTCCTCTTCTTCTTTTTTCTTTTTGCTAGATATTTTACCTTTCCAATTCTCATTGTAAGGAAGGTTTGGGTTGCACCGAACTCCATAAAGCCCTTGAACCCTTCTTTCCGTAGGAAGTCCATTGTCGTCCCAGCCCATGGGGTAAAAAATATTCTTTCCTCTCATCCTTTGGAATCGTGTCAATACATCTGTCTGGGTATAGCTAAATACATGGCCAACATGAAGAGAACCAGAAACTGTTGGTGGAGGAGTGTCTACGACAAAAGTTTTTTCTCTAGAAACCATCGGATCATACTTGTGCACCCCGTTACTTTCCCAAAATTCTCCCCACTTCATTTCAGCTTCATTAGATTTATACTTTTTCGGCAGCTCTTTTGACTTCATGCGAAATACCCTTCCTGTTTTGGCAACTATTTTCCTGACTCGTTAAATCAACATTAGCAGCGTACTATAGCAAAATCATGTTAAAAACCCCAGTTTAAAGAAAGAAAAAGTCCTCTCTTTTTCAAAAGACCGACTCTTTTTCGGCCCTACAATTTCCTTCGCGCCTTTTAACCTAAATGTAATCAGTAAAAATACCGATTAAGTACCTAGGAAAAAAGGCTATTTTATTAAAATTTTAACTATTTTTTAGAGATTGTTTTTGATGAACCATAAACAAGGTTTTTTGAAAAAAAACTTAAAAAAAGTGAGAAAGGCAAAAGCTTTGCCATTAATAGCATATATCGCTATTTCTATCATCATTACGCCAACTGCCTTTGCCCAAGTTAAAACAGCTTTTCTTAGCTCCCCTATAAAGATCGAAAATCCAGTTATCCTTATCACAATCAGCCTTTTTGTCTTAGGTTTAATTAATTGTCTTTTCCAAGTTTTTTATAAAAAGCAAAAAGAAGACCTATTCACCTTGTTGGCCCTAATATCTGCCGTATGTTGGTCGCTTGCAGGACCTATATTCATCCCTATTCTTATCTTCGCTATTTTTAAAAGGGCCCAATCAACACTTGAATGGGAATCTTTCTTTCCTCAAACAAAAAGGACCCACAAAACCTTTACTCTTATAGCGCTTTTTCCTCTTATAGGTTTTTTAGGATTACTCTCTTCAAACTCATTAGTCACTAAGGCCATCATATGGCTCCCATCCCTCATCATGTCTGGCTTTACATTTTTTTGGGTTCTTAAGAAGAGGCTAAAGTTAAATGCTAAATCAACTCCCTTTGCCCTTTTTACGGCTTTCATCCCCCTTGGTTTTTTCCAAACAAATAAAGAGGGAGCACTTGTTTTTACGTTGATTATCATCATTATTGAACTTTATGAAATAGCAAGAGACCTAAATGACAAAACTATAAATGAGAAAAGGCTAAGTAACGTCCAGGATGAAATGGCCACACAGTTAATGATTGAGGGAATCAATCTATCCACATCAATAAACCAACTAAATTATATTCTGGATAATATGAGGCAATCGTTTTTTATTGTCGACGAAGGAATGATCATCAATAACCCAATTTCTCAATTTTCAGAAGAGCTCTTTGGACAAAAAATAATTGGAAAAAATATTTTTGAGACCATTTTTCAAGAAATTAAGGAAGGCTCAGAAGAGCATGCACTCATTTCATTTTGTTGGGAAACTATCTTTGATGCAGATGAAACACAGTGGATTATGATTAACAACCAATTCCCTTCAAAAGTAAATATTTCTTCAAAAGCTGGCTCAGGAAAAAAGATTCTAAAAATTGCCTATTACCCAATTTGGAATGAGCAAAACTTATTATCAAATATGATGATGGTTATTGATGACATTACAGAAATGGAATTTCTTGAAAATAAAATGAGGCAAGAGAAAGAAATATCAAATAGGCGTATAACAATCCTTCATGAGTTGACATCAAATAAAAGGAGTACCTTAAAACCTTTTTTCCATCAACTTGATGAGAACCTCAAAGAGGCTCTCAAATGGTCAAAGTTAATGAAGGAAGATATTAAGAGAAAAAAGAATAATTTGCAAAGTATGGAAGCCCTTTTTAAATTTCTCCACATAATCAAAGGGTCTTCAAGACAATTTAGCTTCACATTCATATCAAGAAAGACCCATGATATTGAAACTATCCTCTCTCAAATTAATGAGTTAATTAAAAAAAGTGAACTGGATGACGATGAAAGGTATAAAAATACTTCCATTAAAACTGATTATCTTTTAAAGGAAATGGACCAGCTTGTTGGAATTATTAATGGATATATTAAAATAGGAAAAACACTTCTTAATCTTGATTTTCCCGAGGATTCTGAAACGATCAGACATATACACGAAAATCTGAAGAACTTTGATGTTTTCATTTTCAAATTATTCCAAGGTCAAAAATTCAGCCTCTCTACTAATGAAGAGATTATTGAAGCAATTAAGATTAAGAGAAAAAATCCAGCAAAATTGAAAAACTCTATTTTAAGGCTTCAAAACTCCTGTTCGCTCATTGAAAGTTACTCCATAGTTTTAAACGAAGAGGATATTTCAAAGTCTGCACACAAAATAAATTACTTTTTAGAGACCTTTTCTTTAAATCCCGATACACCGGAAATAGAAAGTGAAAGAGAAAATCAAAATATTATACAAAACTTTATTGAACCGCTAAACCAATTAAGAATTGAAGGCATAAAGCTTTATTCTTCATCTAAAACATTCCACAAAGAAACATTTAAAATATCTTCAAAAGACATATGGGCCAAAGCAATTTTATATGTTTATTATGAAACAAAAAATATAATGAAAAAGGATAAGGTTCACCTGCCTTCCCTCTCAAAAAATATTACAAGAATTAAGGCCCTATTTAAGGCCAACCACTTCGAATATGCCACTGGAGTAATAAAAATAATTGAATCACTGCTTATCGAAGGAGACTCCAAACATAGTTTTAAAGAAATGAAGTTTTCTCTTATAAAATTATGGAAGTTTTTTGCGCTTTTATTTAGATTCGACCTAGATCACTCAGTTTGGGACGAGGAAAACGATGAGTTTTTTGACTCTAAACGATTTCTTCGAAATGAATACCATACCGACTATTCTTTATTTCAAATTTTTCTTCTCAATATAGATGATGATAAGCAAATAGCTTATGATATTTTTAAAACAACAATGAAATCTCTTATGGGCCTTGATGAAAAAGAGGTTAATGACCTCTTTTTACCCGATAAAAGCTTCCTCGATTATTACGTTGAACTAGGGAAGAAGTTAACAGATAGGTTCAATTCAACGTCTCTCCAGAATTTCAAAAGTGATTTTTTAATTAAAAGAGATTTTTCTATCTTTCAACAGCTGGAGGACCACTTATCAAACCAAAAGTTTTCCTGGATTAATTACCACCAAAGCTTAGATATATACAAGTTGTTTCGCGCTTATTTCAATATTTCAAAAGTAAGAGAAAAGTTTAGAAGACCTGATACTTTAGATGTCTTATCAAAAAATTTTGAAGAATCTAAAAAGTATCTTAAAAGGACCTTTCAGGATCTTCCGGAAGAACAAAGAGCAACAATTGACATTGCTTTTGAAAAGCTTTTAGGTCTTCCAGTAAAGTTCTCCCTATCAAAGTTTTACAATCTAGTTAGTGATATATCACAGAGCCTCAATAAAAAAATCCAATTAAAGATCAGCGGAGATGAAGGTTCTTTATTACCTGATGATTTTAACCAACTCCAAGACGCTCTCATCCATATATTAAGAAATTCAATGGATCATGGTATAGAAAGTCCCTCTGAAAGGCTTGAACGGGGAAAAAAAGAGATGGGTACCATTGAGATTTCTTGCGAGGAATCTAAAACAGGGTCCCTAAGGATTGTGGTTAAAGATGACGGAGGTGGAATTAACCTCAAAAAAGTCGAAGAACGGGCCATAAGGAATAATATTTGCACCCAAAAAGAGCTCGATATAATGTCTCAAAAAGAAAAGATCGATCTCATTTTTCTTCCAAACTTTTCAACCAAAGATACGGTCAGTGAAATTTCCGGAAGAGGTTTTGGAATGGATGTTGTAAAATCAACCCTTGAAAAAATTGGTGCTAATCTTGACGTTGCAACCCAAGAAGAAGAAGGCACAACTTTTGTCATCGACATAACACCAAAGAAGAAAATTTAACGAATCCATTCCTTTTTTAAAAAAAGCTATAAGTTTTAATTAGAACACTTAGCGCCTCTACAATTGGACTCTAAAGTATCCCTTTTACATTTTTTTATGACCTTCTCTTCAGCTAATGCGCGGGAAGACCCTACCGCACTATAGGTTTTAAAAGTCGTCTCAATTTTACAAATCCAACTTGCACGGTCATCACCTCTACCAATTCTTCTTTCCAAAAAGCTTAGTCTATCCTCCAAATCTTGGTTTAAAGCTTCTAACTCTTCCACATGATCTAATATTGAATAGACTTTACTTTCTAATCTTCTTAACTTTCTTTCAATTAAATCAATATCCATCTGCCCAAAGGAAATCGCGGGAAGTAGTAAGCCACCAACAAATAAAAAGCCAAAAAATCTTTCAGACAACGTCCTTAGTTTTGATTTTTTCATTTTTCGAACCCTCCTAAATTAAAAATTTTCACTTAAAAAATTTAGAAAAGAATAAAAGCAATGAAACTTATCAACAAGGCTTCTTGCGCCCATGTTTTTATTTTCTGGTATCTATTATTTTTAGCTTTCATTTTGGCACACCAAGACAAAAAGTACTCTTTGCCCCTAATTTCTACCATTAATGATAAATGTAAGAAAAAGTGAGAGGCCAAAAGAGTTTAATTTTGATTAATTACATAAACTTATCCCATACATGATAACAGTGGCTCCAAAAGGAAAAAGAATGAAGAAAAGCATGATTTCTCTAATTTGGTTAGGCTTACTCAGCTGCATTCTTCTCAGCTGTGGCCCATCCGCACCTCATCAAGGCGTCCAGTTCGAAAACTCGAAATCTATAATTGGTGAAAATGACCTCGTTTATGTCCCAAAAAATTTAGCAAGTTTTCGACAAACTGCACCCTCAGAAGACCTTCTTGACTCTATAGGGCTTATTCAGTCTGGTTGTACGGCCACTCATATTGGAAATAATATAATGATCACTGCTGGTCATTGTTTACAAGCTAAGTTTTTTAACTTTCACAAAGACATCTCTTGTAACAAAAGGCTTACTGTCAGCTGGGGAGTCAGAGGATCTTATAGAGGTTATTTAAACTCCAAGTGCGTAAGAATCATCGCAGCAGAAAATTCTATAGAAAGGGACTTTGCTTTGATAGAAGTCGATAATGCTCCCAAAGATCAGTTTAACCTCTACACTGGCGGTGAACCAGAACTAAATCGAAGCATGACAATTTACTCGCACCCAATGAAAAGACCCCTTCAATGGTCAAAAGAATGCAAAAACTTGGGAAGAAAAGACCTTGGCCAATGGAGCTCAAATAGGTCCTACTATCTAAACAGGGTCCACTATGAATGCGACACAGAAGGTGGAAGCAGTGGCGCAGCCGTTATAGACTCAAGCACCTATGAAATATTGGCCATCCATAATAGTGGAACTGCCTTCGCTGGAGATATGAACAAGGCGACGAGTATAAAGGATATTTTAGATAAACTTGACCAAGAAGGCGTAACCTTAGACCTTTAAAAATACTTTTTTTGTGCCCTTACGAAAAGGACTTTGTCTTTTTCAGGGCACCATGCAGTTAGCCTTTCCCCAGAGTAACACCCAGTATCGATTTGAATAACCTTTTGACCTTTGTGACGCTTTATTGAAGGAAGTGGGGTGTGACCGCTAACAAGAGCTTTTCCCCTCACGTGACTTACCCCTTTCATACTTCGATTCCAAAAAAGTGAATAAACAGCTTCTTTTACATTATGGGTTATTTTTTTCCGGGTCCCCAACACATTCATGACGGTTTCGATATGTTCTGATTTGGGCAAGGCATGAGTAACAAGAATTTTTTTTAGTGATAAAAGAGGCCTAAGAGAAAGGAAGAAGTTTAAGTGGGTTTTTGGTAAGACCCAATCCTTTGGATCTTCAGAAAATACTCCATAACTTTGAAGGGTCTCTTTTCCACCTTGCCCATACCAGTGGCTTTTTAAAGTTTCTAAATAATCCTCCCAACTCATACTTTCGCTTAGGGAGCGCTCCAAGAACCTTTCTTTATAAGTATAAAGCCATAAAGGATACTTTCTTTTAAGTCGCTTTAAAAGGTGAGGCTTAAAAAGCTCTATAGAAGCAAGCATCATGGCCTCATGATTTCCCATAACGATATCATGTGTTCCCTTTTTACGCCCCTCAATAAAGTGCTCTACAACTTCCTTTGAGGAGGGCCCTCTGTCAATAATATCTCCAACTGAAACGATAAAAGGTCTTTTTTTATTCTTTATGGCATGATCATTTATTTTCTTTTCAAGCTTTAATAGCTCTTCATAACAACCATGAATATCTCCAACTATATAATGCCAAGAATTTTTCAATACCTTCCTCCCATTTTTTTAATTTAGAAGATCAAACAAATGAAATTAATTTGTGAGATCTTTCTATTTTAGGAAAGTGAAACCATTTTTTTTGAATAGAGTAATAAATTGAGCGGTAATCTGTTGTATAAACAAGGTTTCCCTTATCTAAATTTTTTAAACTTGGTCTCTTTCCATAAATACCACCTCTGACTTTCCCTCCTAAGGCAAAAAATACATTTGCTGTTCCGTGATCCGTTCCTAAACTTTCATTTTCGGCAACTCTCCTTCCAAACTCGGAGTAAGTTAAGATTAAGCTTGAATCCCATTGGTCTATTTTTTTTAGGCCTTTGGTTAGAGTTGATATGGTTTGATCTAAATTGCCCATTAAGACCTCATGCCTCTTCAGTTGGTTCCTATGTGTATCAAAACCAGGAATGGTTAAAACAAAAACTGGAATTTGGGGGTTAGATTGAATAAGAGTTAAAGCTGTCTCAACTTGCTTTTTCAAAGGAAATCTTTTTCCTTCTGAAAAAGTTTCCATCGCATTTATCTCATTAAATTTAGCGTTCGTTTTTTGAAGGCTCTTTTCAACATTTAGGATATGAGATAGAGCTTCATTCTTTTTCGATAATAAGGAAAGTTCTTTGATATTCAACTTTTGAAGTTTTTCTGTTGAGTTTTTAAAGAATTTTAAATTTTTTAAACTTAGTGATTTTAAGTTATCTCCTCTTAAAGGGCCTAAGAACCCTCCACCTAAAACAACTCCATTCCAATCATAACTGGTATTAGTTTCATTAAACGTTCGAGCTAACCAACCGTTTTTTAAAACTTCATTTGAGCTAGAACCTGTTTCAATAATATCCATGGCCCTAAAGTGACTCAAATTGGGGTTATCCATACCTACCCCTTGAATAAGGGCCATTTGACCTTCCTTATAAAGCGAAAAAGTATTTTTAAGAGAGTGGTGTAATCCCTGTTCGGAGTTAATCTTTAAAACATTTTCTTTTTTCAATGAGATTTTAGGTCTGCTTTTATAATAGATATCATCTTCGAATGGAATTAATGTATTAAGTCCATCATTACCACCTATTAACTGAATAAGAATAAGTCTCCTCCCTTCTCGTCCTTTCGCTTTTGGTTGAACACGATTAAGTTGAGAGTAAATTGAGGATGGATTAATTAATCCACTAAATCCTAATCCCGCAACAATTTTTAAAAAATCCCTTCTTTTTAGGCTCATTTTAATCACCTCAATTGGAAAATAGGTCCTGACAAGAGATTAAAGACTTTTTTACTTTTTGCTCCTTTTCCTAAATCAATTATTGGTGGCAAAGGTAAATAAATATTGGCCACCTTTTTAACAAATCTTTCTTTTCTAAAGGGTATATTGCTATTCCTTAATATTCGATATTTCCAAAACCGCCTTACAAGTGCTTTTCTTTGCAATAAAGTATTGGTATTAATCCACGAAGTATAACCAGTCCAGCCTCTAACATTTGGAGGATTGAATAATTCCATTCCCATTTTTTTACTCATTCTCATTATCACATTTATGTTAAAAGATTTTGGCCTTATTCCTTTTTCATTTAAAAAAGAATAATACGACAGAATAAAATGAATTGGCGATTTAACAAGAGCACCTCTATTTTTCATTTCATAAAATGAGTCGCTTGTAAAAATGGATAGAAACAATTTTCTAATATCATAATTATTATTTTTAAAAATATTTGAAAAATAATCTAATTCTTTTTTTGTAATATTTGGATGAACAAACTCTTTCCAAATCTTTTTAACAATAAATCTAGATGTTTCACTTTTTTTCAGAATAATATCGATTAAATCTTCAGGATCAAAATTCCCTTGCTTTCCGAAGATAACTTTGTTTGAACCATCATGTAATTTTTCATTAAAGATATATATGTCTTTAAGTCGATTGTAACGAAAACCGGTTAATGCCCTTGATGCTTCTTTAATATCCTTTTCACTGTAGTTGCCAATACCTAAAGTAAAAAGTTCAAAAAGTTCCCTCGCAAGGTTTTCATTAGGTTTATTTTTTTTACTTTTTGGAAGGTCCAAATAAAGCCCCAATGCTGGATCATAAATAGCTGATCTTGCCAATTCGCCAAAACTACCAAGGGCCTTTTCCCTCCATAACTCATTTTGTTGAAAAAGTAGATTTAAATCTTTCACTGCTTTAAACGAAGTCGTAAAATGGTTATGCCAAAAAAGAGTTAGAACTTCTCGAAAAGGTTCTTCGGAAGAAATCATCCTTCTAATCCACCATTTTTGTAATCTGGGGAAAAAAAAGTTTTGGATTTTTCTCATCATCCTTCGGGCCTCTCTTTTTGACATTTCACTCTCAGGGAGAGGGAGGACCATCATATTTTTTTTACTTTCTTGGAGGTAATTATTGTAAAAAAACAAAAACTCTCGATTAAAAGATTTCCAATCCTCTTTACGCAAAGCTTTTATCATCTTTTTCTTTTTTCTTCTTAACTGGACTAAAAAACGTGGTGTTTCCTTTTTTAATTGGTTTCCTTTATAGGCTCCAATAGCAAATCTTGCTGCCTTAAGTTTGTCTTGTTTCATAAAAAATCTAAGATCTTTTTCAGAGTAAAAAAAGCGAGTTCGCGCCAATAAATGCTTTGCCTCACTTCTTGTAAGTGCAAAGACTTTATGACCTATTAAAAAAAAAAATAAGGTTATTAAAATTTTAAAAGACTTTCTTTTCAAAATGGAAAGATCTCCTTTTAGGGATTAGGATTAATTAAAGAATAAACGGGTATATAATTGTCGTAAAGTTAACTCTTTTTTAAACTTATTTCTCCACTAGGCAGATGTTTTTTTTTGAAAAAAATCATTTTATTCAAGATAATAATATAAAAAAATAATCTCTATCTAGGAAAGGAATGGAACAATCAATTTACACTTATATTGGACTTATTGCTTCTATTCTCATAGCAATTTCCATAATGATGACAAATGTTAAAGCTTTTAGAATCATTAACCTAATAGGTGCTAGCACTTTTGCGATTTACGGTTACCTTATTGATTCTATCCCCGTTTTTGCTCTTAACTTCTTTAATACATGTGTAGATATTTTTTATCTCATAAAAATGAAAAACCAAAATGAATACTTTTCAATTAATACAACCTTCAAAGGAGATGAGTTTTTCATAGGGGAGTTTTTATCCTACTTCAAAGATGATATCAAAAGTTTTTTTCCGGACTTTTCTTTAAGGCGGATAGAAAAACCTATCATAATATTAACTTCCAGAAAGATGAATCCAGTCTCTCTCTTTATAGGTGAAATGAAGGAAAAAGGAATTGTTAAGATTCATCTCGATTACTCTAGACCTGAGTATAGGGATCTTAAGAATGCTCAATTTTTATTCAACGAAAGTCAGCCTTTAATTGAAAAACATAAAATTCATACACTGGAGACGGTCTGCAGTGTTCCAAAACATCAAAACTACCTATTAAAAATGGGTTTTACTGAGGATGCCAAGACACCATTCCTTTATAGAAAAAGAGTTGGAACAAAAGCTTAATTTAAAGGGATAAATTACATCTATCGCGTTTTAATCACCTTCCAATATACCTAAGAGGTCATCGGAATTCATTAATAGAAGTGTTTCATCATCGACTGTTACTTCTACACCAGAGTATTTACCAAATAAAACGATGTCCCCTATTTTTATATCAAGGATAGGAAAGACCTTACCGCTTTCATGCCTCTTTCCGGGTCCAATTGCGACAATCTTCCCTTTCAAAGGTTTTTCCTTATTTCCGTCAGGGATAATAATTCCACTTTTTGTTTTATTATCCGCTTCGACTCTTTTGACTAGGACCCTATCTCCTAAAGGTCTTAGACTCATGGACTCTCCTCTATTAAATGAATTAAAAAAAATTATTTAAAAAAAGCATTCCTCAATTCGTCAAATTTTCCATTCTCTTTCATTTTCAAAAAGGCCCCTTGAAACTTTTTAACAAGCTCAGGCGAACTTTGTTTATTAAAGGCCATATATAGCCCTTTTTTGGAAAGCGCGTCAAAATAAAATGACCTTTTTAAAACTTTATTTGGATCAATACCTTTTTCTTTTAGGAGGTGAAAGGCCACCATTTCATTCATTGCCCATAAATCTATTCTCTTTGCTTTAAGCTTCAGGAAGCTTGAGAAGTATGTTGATGTTGGAAAGATATTTTTTCCTTTAGTAAAACCCTGTGATAAGAGGTATTGCTCTCTTACATCTTCTCTTACAGTACCGATCCGGTATTTTTTTGCATCAGCTAAATTGTTTATTTTAATATTTTTATTTTGCTTTAAAGAGAATAAGAAATACTTTGAGGGAGCAATTGGACCGATCCAGTGAAAAAGATTTTCTCTTTTTGGGTTTCTTCCCATTGAGTAAATAAGTACATTTTTTTCACGCCTGGCCGTTTGGAAAGTTCTTACCCAAGGCATGACTTCGATACCATTTTTTGGTTTTAACTTTAACATATCCAGTATTGTTTTTACTATGCCTGTACTAAATCCTTTAATTGAGTCATCTGTTTTGTAGTTATAGGGAGGAAAGTTTTCAGTGACGATTCTAAAATCTTGGGCTTTAACATTAGAAATGATAACACCCACAAAAAAGAAGACTAAAAGTGTTAACCATTTATTCATACCCGACCCTTGCTTTTTAAGCTTTCCCTTAATTATAATTCCATTTTTTAATTTAACGTAATTATTTTTTTCATGATTATTTTTTATAAGTTTATCTAAAATTAGATTAAATAAATTTTTGCTAAAATCGATAAGAGTTATATGAATAAAAAAAAATTAAATCTTTTCAAATTTATTTTGGTACTAAGTTTTGTCTTGGGAATTAATTTTAATGCCCAGGCCAAGTTTCAAGTTGGGATTTTAGCAGGTCAAAGTAAGGAAACGAGTACATCATCAACGGGTTTAAGCTTCTTATTACAAAGTGGTAACATGTTTCGTTTTATAAGCAGTTTTTCCTATTTTACGGGTGGAACGAATAAAGCAGAAGGTGAATTTGCAATTGGAGGTACATTTTACCCCCTCGCTAGCCTAACTAAATCTTTTGTACAGCCCTTTTTTGGTCTTAGTGCTTTTGTCGGGTTAAATCAAGAAAGTTCTTCTCCCAATGCTGGTTTTGATTACTCAGTTGGCGTAGATTTAAAAATTCTAAAGAAATATGGCTTGACCATAAAAGTAGATAGACATAGTTCACCTTCTAGTCAACGACTAGCTGTAGGTTTTTACAGTCTCCATTAAAAAAAGAGTCCTCTTGCTTTCTCTAATTATTCTATCCCCTGCCCTGTAAGCTTATAAATCGGAAGAATAAACTTTTTATAACCGTCTACTTTACTCGGAAGAGCAAAGTCCATTGTATTCCACTTTACAATATTATCTGATGTTTCAGGCTCTAAAAGTTGGGTAACCAAGGCTCCTAGCTCCTGACCTGTCTTTATATAGTAGCTTCCCTTGGGAAACATGACTTTATCTTGAGAAACGCCTTCTACTGTTACGGAAACCGCTTTTTTATGGTCATAAACTTTCTTATATTCAATCTCTTTAATAATATAAGAATCAACATTTAAGTAATGGTCTCTTTTTAGCTTAGATATTTTTATACTATGCCTTTTAAGAAGGTTTATTGATTTCTCAAAACCTGGCTTTAATAAGTAG
>MDTD01183590.1_pt1 | contig 31403 bp, 28 predicted proteins | sample 811221 | NCBI WGS metagenome assembly MDTD01 (sample SAMN05326646, study PRJNA326480) | marine metagenome | isolation source: seawater | place: Pacific Ocean: South West | collected 2011
CCGGCAGAAGCCGAGGCCAACTACTATGCAGCGTTGAAGGAAACCGCTATCGCTGCATGACCCCAACAAAATTGCCTCCGGGGTTACCGGGGCGGTTCACTCAGTCAAAAGTCTTTGATGGCCGCAGAACACTGCTCGATAAAGCGGACACTGAGGAATTTCCCGACCAAAAAGCATTGCCGGAAAAATCAGCACGAACCTTGGTTGTTCAACTGCTGAAACGCCATCGAGACATTCGTTACATGAAACTACAGGGGCGCAAGCCGCCCTCCGTGCTGATTGCGACTTTGGCGATGCAGTCATCAGGCAACGTTCAGCCAATGTTGATTGATGAGCTGATTGCGGTAGCCGAGGCTCTCATCGCTGCTTTACGGTCAAATTTGAATGTAAACGGCAAGCTCGTTGTCGAGAATCCCTTTTGGAAAGAGGACTTAATATCTGACAGATGGAATGGCCCGGATGATGTGGCTCAGTACCAGAATTCTCTGGTGCAGCTTGTGAGCGACATGCAGAAACTCAAGCTTGAGCAAAGACTTTCTGAACGCAAAGATATCCTGAGACGCAATTTCGGGGAAGACGTTTCAGTCCGAGTTCTAAAGTCCTTGGAGGAGCATAGAAGCAATCAAAGGATACTTGGTGCCACGGCGGTGAACTCGACTGGGGGCATCATAGCCGCTGCCGCGTCGCAGGTCCGAGCGGAAACGAAAAAAACACATTATGGCGGCGAGACTTGATTACCTTTCAGGTCAGCTGAAAGCTCTGACTGAGGCATTTGACGGTGTCAGATGCTGCTTTCCCGACGAATCTCATGTCGGGCCCTACGACTGCTATCCCGACATTACATTCGTATGGTGTCCGCAGGTTGATGGAGAAAGATTCCTTCTGCGAGCACACTTACAGTTGCCTCCAAACTTCGGATCACCCTTGGCAAAGATTTGGGCTCCAAGCGTAGAGTTCACTGAGCCAGGGCTCGTTCGCACAAGCTTGCTTTACAGAAACTCGATCCCACACACTTTTCCGTTCAGCTCTAGAACTATCCACAACGAACCCTATGGAATCGGTCTGGACGAGACCATCCATTCCTATCCTTGGGTACGTGTTTGCTGGCATCTCCCAAGCCTTAGAAGAGATGAATGGCGTCCTTGGATCGACAATGAATGGTCCTACGAAGAGGGATTGGTGCCAGTTTTTGAGTCCTGCTGCGAATGGCTTCGGGGATACATAGCTTGGCGCGAGTTGGGCGAATGGCTGCACGGAGGCGTTGGTCACAAAGCAGATTTGGAAAGGATAAAACATGACTGGAAAACGTTCAGACGGCACAATTTTGCATCAGCGAGTCCAGCAGCCTTGGCCTCATGATAAACCGTTCAAAATTCTCAGCATCGATGGTGGAGGTATTAAAGGGATATTGCCGGCGATCATTCTCAGAGAAATTGAGCGTGAGCTCTGCAATGGGGCGCCTATCACTTCGTATTTTGACCTTATATCCGGCACGTCCACGGGTGGTATTTTGGCTGTCGGACTAGCCGCTAGAAAGACTGCGCAAGAATTGTTCGACCTCTACTGCAACCCCGAATTGGGCGGCAAGATCTTTCGCAGATCAAAGAATCCAATGCTGTCGATCTGGGGAACAATGCATGATCGCGCGCCGCTAGATACAATGATTTTAGAGACACTCGGGCACCGAAAATTTGGCGAGTCCGCGGTCCGACTGGTTGTACCGGCGGTCAATCAGCATGGCGAGCCAACAATGTACAAAACGGATCATCACCTAGACTACAAACGAGACCATAGTGAGACGATGGCAAGGGTGGCCTTAGATACGTCTGCCGCGCCGATCTACTTGGGGGGCAATATCACAGGTGAAGAAGTTTGTGTTGACGGTGGGCTATTCATGAACAATCCGATCATGGGTGCCGTGGTTGACGCTTTGTCTTGCTACGATGTTTCTCGCACCAAGGTCGAAGTTTTGTCACTTGGCTGCGGAAGGCTGACGAAAGAAATCAATGTAAAGAAAGCAAGTGGCGGCCTGCTCAGCTGGAGGGACACTGTAGAATACGTGAGTCAACTGCAATCACACAATGCGCTGGGCCAAGCCGGCCTTCTCATCAGCAGACAGAACATCGTGCGCCTGGACCCTGAGTTGAGCACACCAATCGCAATGGATGATTTCAAAGAGTCGTTATCTAGATTGCCGGAGCTGGGAGCGACAACTTATCGACGAGAGAAAGAGAAAATCAAACCATTCTTCAATGAAACCGTCTCACCCCGTGAGAGACATTATCATCCCGTTTAACCTGAAAAAGGCAACACCAAGCATGAAGCCTCTTTCAAACAGGTTGATGTGGTTCGCTACATGCTGACTATAGGGATGCCTTCGATAATTTCAATCAATCGCACTTAATGTCTCCTTTCGGGATTTTGCGGCCCCTACACATTCTTCCCGGAACCTCACTTACACCACTATCCAGCTCCAAAATCTTCAAAACACCCCACGGATTGCCCCCAATTCCCTCTCTGGAGACTGAGAGGCTGATTCGCCAGGTTCTGTGTCATGAAACATGGCACGAACCTCTTCTGGCAGATGATCCTCGTCTTGATTATCGTCCTGGTGGCGCTCTGGTGCGCGACCGAGTGGACGGCCTGGTCGCTCGGCTGGTCGCCTCGTCTGGGCGAGCCGCTCTTCGTCATTCTGGACATGCCGGTCTATGTGCCGTGGGCCTTCTTCGGCTGGTGGTATTCCTTCGATGCCTATGCGCCGGATGTGTTCGACCGGGGCGGGTTGATCGCCGGTTCGGGCGGTGTTGCCGCTATCGTGATTGCAGTGACGGGCTCGATCCTCCGGGCGCGGTGGGACAAGCGTGTCTCGACCTTCGGGTCTGCACGCTGGGCCGAAGGCAAGGATCTGCGCAAGTCCGGCCTATTGAAACCAGCTGGCGTCTTCCTTGGGCAGGCGCACGGCTCATATCTCCGCCATGACGGCCCGGACCATGTCATGGCCTTTGCGCCGACCCGGTCGGGCAAGGGCGTGGGCCTTGTTGTCCCCACCCTGCTCTCCTGGCCGCATTCGGTTCTGGTGCATGACATCAAGGGCGAGAACTGGCAGCTGACGTCCGGCTGGCGTTCGGAATTCTCCCACTGTTTGCGGTTCGATCCGACCGATGTCGCCTCGGCGCATTTCAATCCGCTGATGGAAGTGCGCAAGGGCCCCTGCGAAGTGCGGGACGTCCAGAACATTGCGGACATCCTGGTGGACCCACAGGGCAAGCTCGGCGATCTCGGGCACTGGGTCGACAAGGCGAACTCCTTGCTCGTTGGCGTCATCCTGCATGTCCTCTATGCAGAGCGGGACAAGACACTGGCGAGGGTGGCGAGCTTCCTTGCCGATCCGGACCGGAGTTTCCGCACGACGCTGTCGATCATGCTCCGCACCAATCACCTCGGCACGGGCGAGACACCGAAGGTTCATCCCGTGGTCGCCGAGACGGCCCGAGAGCTGATGAACCAGTCGGAGAATGAGCTCTCCGGCGTGCTATCGACCGCGCTGCGCTTCCTGTCGCTCTATCGCGATCCGGTGATTGCGGAAGTAACTTCGCGGAGCGATTTCCGGATCGAGGATATGGTGTCCGGCGACCGGCCGCTTTCGCTCTACCTGGTCGTGCCACCGTCCGACCTCTCGCGCACGAAGCCGTTGATGCGCCTCATCCTGAACCAGGTCGGCCGGCGACTGACGGAACATCTGGATGTTCGTCCATCTGTGTTGGCGCGCGGCAGGTCGCTGGCACTGAACATACTCGGAGCTTGCGGACTGCTGGCACCGCAGGTGTCGACAGCGGAGCCGAAGTCCCGCCGGCGGGTCCTGTTCATGCTGGATGAGTTCCCTGCCCTTGGCCGGCTGGACTTCTTCGAAAGCGCCCTCGCCTATATGGCAGGTTATGGTCTCAAGGCCTTCCTGATTGCACAATCGCTCAACCAGATCGAAAAGGCCTATGGCCCGTCGAACGCGATCCTCGACAATTGTCATGTGCGGGTGGCGTTCGCGACGAATGACGAACGGACGGCCAAGCGGATTTCCGATGCGCTCGGCACCAAGACCGAACAGCGCGCAATGAAGAACTATGCCGGCCACCGGCTCGCGCCCTGGCTCTCGCACAAGATGGTCTCCCGCCAGGAAACCGCCCGGCAGCTGCTGACACCCGGCGAAGTGATGCAGCTGCCCGCCGATCAAGAACTGGTTCTCGTCGCCGGTTCCCCGCCGGTGCGCGCGCTCAAGCTCCGCTATTATGAAGACCAGAACTTCACCGAACGGCTGAAGGACGCGCCGGACTTTGCGGCCTGCATTCCGGGAGCCCGGGAGGATGACTGGGGAACCGAAATCCGGTCGATCCATGAGGGTCTGATGCAGGTCTCGGAGATCGAGCCCGATAGCGAAGGCCTCGGGCCTCAGAAAGCCCGGGATGCCGCCAGGGAGCGCGCGCAGGCCTCTGCGTCCGCCAGGACCGGCAAGTCGCAATCAAGATCACGCGGCGCCCCACAGCCCAGCCTCTTCGACGCCCTCGTGCAGGCCGACAGTCTCGAACAGGCGACCGGTATCGATCTGACGGGGAATGGCCAATGAAACCCCGTATCCAGCCCTATATCTCGCCCGAGACGCATCACCGGCTGCAGGCCATGGCGAAACGCCCGGGCCTCTCCGAAAGCGCGATCGTCGACCGGGCGCTTGTCGCCTACTTCTCCGGCGAGGCGGACAATCAGCGAGAAGCCGCGATCAATCGCCGGCTCGACCGGCTGACACGGCAGTTCGGGCGGATCGAGCGGGACAATCTCGTCCTAGCCGAAACGCTCGCGACCTTCGTGCATTATTTCCTGACGGTGACGCCGCCGGTGCCGGCGAACCAGGTGGAAGCCGCGCGGGCCAAGGGCGACCTCCGGTTCGATCTCTTTGTCCGCCAGGTCGCCGAGGCGCTCCGGTCAGGACAGCGCATTCTCCAGAACGCGGTCGAGGACGTGACGGCGGAAGCAGCGAACGTTGGAAGCGATCCCGAGCACATGAGTGGAGAGCGGGCAGATGCGTGACACTGCAAGCCTTGGGCGGACCCGTGCCATGCTGGTGACTGCGCTCGGAGACGAGATCGTCGCGGCGCTGGAGGATCCCTCTGTCGTCGAGATCATGATCAATCCCGACGGCCGGCTCTGGGTCGAGCGGCACGGGAGCGGGCGGACCGAAACGGGCTTGATGCCTACCGCCGACACTGAACGCGTCATCCGTCTGGTTGCGAGCCATATGGGACGGCGCGCGGATGCGGCCTCACCGATTGTCTCTGCCGAACTGCCGATGGGCGGGGAGCGGTTCGAAGGTGTGCTGCCGCCGGTTTCGCCGGGACCGTGTTTCTCGATCCGCAAGCCTGCGGGCCGAGTGATCAGTCTGGATACCTATGTCAGTTCCGGCGTCATGGCAGCTCATCATGCCGAGGCCCTGCGGCGCGCCGTACTGGAACGCGAGAACATCCTCGTGGTCGGCGGCACCGGCTCCGGCAAGACGACGCTTGCCAACGCGCTCCTCGCCGAAATCGCCCGGACCGGCGACCGGCTCGTCATTCTCGAAGACACGCGCGAACTCGTTTCGGCGGCAGTGGACTCGGTGCAGCTCCGAACGCAGCCAGGCTCCGTGTCGCTCGCGGACCTTGTCCGCTCGACCCTGCGCCTCCGCCCCGACCGGATCATCATCGGCGAAGTCCGCGGCGCCGAGGCGCTCGACATGCTGAAGGCCTGGAATACCGGCCATCCGGGCGGGATCGCGACCCTGCACGCAAACTCGGCCCTGGGCGGCCTCTCACGGCTGGAACAGCTGATCGGCGAGACCTCTGCCCAGGTGCCGCATGACCTGATCGCCGAGACGATCGATTGCGTCGTCTACATCTCGCGGCGCGCCGGTCGGCACCGGGTCGAGACGGTCGCGCGCCTGAATGGCCTCGGGCGCGGCGGCTACGACCTCACACCGGTCCAGCCGGACCTGCAGCTCGTCCTGCCGAGTCTTCCTTTTTCTGAACCGCTTCTCTCAATCGCACCTGAAAGGACACCACCTCAATGAACAGAGACATGATCAAGGGCATCAGCCTGAGTTTGCTTGTCGCGGCAATTGCCTTCCCCGCCCATGCGGCCGGTTCGGGCATGCCCTGGGAAGCCCCGCTGCAATCGATCCTCGAATCCATCGAGGGCCCGGTCGCCAAGATCCTTGCGACCATCGTCATCATCCTGACCGGTCTCGGCCTCGCCTTCGGCGAGAGCGGCGGCGGCATGCGGAAGCTCCTGCAGATCGTGTTCGGCCTGTCCATCGCCTTCGCCGCGACATCTTTCTTCCTCTCCTTCTTCTCCTTCGGCGGCGGGGCAACGCTCTGATGGCTGAGGCGACGCCCCTGCCGCCCGGCTACAGCGTGCCGGTGCATCGCTCGCTCACCGCGCCGATCCTGCTGGCAGGCGCGCCAAGGCTTGCGACCATCGTCAACGGCACGTTGGCCGCCGCCCTCGGCATCGGCCTGCAGCTCTGGGTCGTGGGGCTCGCCTTCTGGATCGTCGCGCAGGGGATCTGCGCCTTTGCCGCCCGGCATGATCCGCAGTTCACAGACGTGCTGATCCGGCACATTCGCCAGAAAGCCTATTACGCATGCTGAACCTCCGAGAATACCGCGCCCGCCCGGCTTCCCTCGCGGACCATCTCAAATGGGCCTGCCTGATCGCGCCCGGCATCGTCCTCAACAAGGATGGCAGCCTGCAGCGCACCATCGCCTATCGCGGTCCAGACCTCGAAAGTTCGACAGCGGAGGAACTCGTCGCCGTCACCGCGCGCATGAACAATCTCCTCCGTCGGTTTGGCTCGGGTTGGGCGCTCCACATCGAAGCCGACCGGCGTCCTTCCGTCACCTATCCCGAAAGCGTCTGGCGCGATCCGGCCGCCTGGCTGGTCGACGAGGAACGCCGTGCGGCTTTCGAGGAAACAGGCCGGCATTTCGAGACCGATTGCTACCTCACCCTCGCCTGGATGCCGCCTGCCGACCGGACGGCAAGGATCGAGCAGCTCTTCATCGAGGATCCGGCGGACGCCCCGGCGGCGTTCTGGAGCGAGCACCTCGCATATTTCGAAACCGAGACATCCCGGGCCCTCGACTTGATGGCGGACCTGATGCCTGAGGCGCGGTTCCTGAATGACGATGAGACCCTCACCTATCTCCATGCCTGCATCTCGACGGCGCGTCAGTCTGTGCGGGCGCCATCCGTGCCGATGTGCCTTGATGCGCTACTGGTCGATACGCCGCTGACAGGCGGTCTCTCGCCTCGTCTGGGCGATGAGACGCTCAAAGTCCTGACGATCAACGGGTTCCCGGCGACGGGTGAGCCAGGACTGCTGTCAGAACTCGACCAACTCGGCTTTGCCTATCGTTGGGTGACGCGGTTCCTGCCCCTCGACAAGCCGGACGCCGAGAAGACGCTGAACACTTACGTCCGCAACTGGTTTGCCAAGCGCCGGTCGCTCACCTCTTATCTCCGTGAAATCCTCACGAACGAACCAGCCACCCTCCTCAACACGGATGCCAGTAACCAGGCCGCCGACGCGGACGAAGCCCTGCAGGCCCTCGGCGCGGGCCATGTCACATTCGGCTACTGCACGACAGCGATTGTCGTCCGGCATGCGGATGCCGCCGTCGCCGAGGAGCAGGTCCGCGCCGTCGAGCGTGTCATCCGCGGGCGCGGGTTCACCTGTGTCCATGAAAGCATAAACGCCATCGAGGCCTGGCTCGGCACGCTGCCGGGCGAAGCCTATGCCAATGTTCGCCAGCCGCTACTGAACACGATCAACCTCTCCCATATGGCGCCGCTGTCGTCGCTCTGGGCAGGACCCGAACGCAATGCGCATCTGGATGGTCCACCCCTGCTAATGGCACGCTCTGCCAGCTCGACGCCGTTCCGGCTGGTCACCCATCAGGGAGATGTCGGCCACATGATGGTGGTCGGGCCGACCGGCGCCGGCAAGTCGGTGCTTTTGTCCCTGCTGGCACTGCAGTTCCGCCGCTATGAGCAGGCGCAGGTCTTCATCTTCGACAAGGGCGCCTCGGCACGCTGTGCAACGCTGGCGCTCGGCGGTACCTGGTATGATCTTGGACTTGAGGGCGACCTCGCCTTCCAGCCCTTGCGGGATGTCGGCGGCGAAGCCGGTTTGGCTGCGGCGCAGGCCTGGGTGTTGGAACTGATCGAACAGGAAGGCGTCTCCGTGACGCCGGAGGTGAAGCAGGCCGTCTGGACGGCGCTGCAGAGCCTTGGTGCAGCACCGGTCGCGCAGCGAACACTGACAGGGCTCGTGGCCCTCCTCCAGATGCCGGACCTCCGGCAGGCGCTGGAACCCTACACGCTGGCCGGGCCCTATGGCGCCCTGCTGGATGTCGATGAGGATAATCTCGAAGCCGGCGACATGCTCTGCTTCGAGATGGACACGCTGATGCAGGACAAGCGGCTCGCCGCGCCGGTGCTGGCTCACTTGTTCACGAAACTCGAAGCCCGGTTCGATGGAAGGCCGACGCTTCTGATCCTCGATGAAGCCTGGCTGTTTCTCGATCATCCGATGTTTGCCGGAAGGCTGCGCGACTGGCTGAAGACGCTCCGCAAGAAGAATGTCTCTGTCGTGTTCGCGACGCAGAGCCTGTCAGACATATCTACAAGCGCGATAGCGCCCTCCCTCATTGAAAGCGCGACCACCCGCATCTTCCTTGCCAATGCGCGGGCCGAGGAGCCCTCGCAGTGCGCAGCCTATGAAGGGTTCGGACTCAATGCCCGTCAGGTCGAGCTGATCACGCGGGCGACGCCGAAGCGGGACTATTATGTTCAAACGCCGGACGGCAACCGGCTGTTCGATCTGGACCTCGGCCCCGTCGCGCTCGCCTTCTGCGCTGCCGGCTCGAAAGCCGACCAGAAACTGATCTCCGAAATTCTTGCTGCAGTTGGTCCGGAGGGCTTTGCGCCGGCCTGGCTTGTAGCCCGCGGGCTTCACTGGGCCGCAGACCTCATCGCAGCGGAAGGAGAGATGCCATGCGCCGCCGAATGATCGCCCTGCTGCTCGGGTCGGTCCCTGCGCTTGGACTGGCCGTGCCCCCGGCCTACGCCCTGCTCGGCGTCGGCGATGTCGTGATCGATCCGACCAATCTGGTCCAGAACATCCTGACCGCCACGCATACGCTCGAACAGATCAACAACCAGATCCGGCAGCTCCAGCATGAAGCACAGATGCTGGTGAACCAGGCCGAGGATCTGAAGCGCCTCGACTATGCCTCGATCGAGCACCTGAAACGCCTGCTCGAGCGGATCGACACGCTGATGCGCGAAGCGGGCGAGGTCACTTACGAAGTCGAGAAAAGCGAGCGCCAGTACCGAGAAGCCTTCCCGGACTCCTATGAAGACCTCAGCAATGAGGAAATCGTCGCCGAGGCTGCCGATCAATGGCGGATCAGCCGGGACGCGTTCCGCGCCTCGATCCAGGTCCAGTCCGGAATTGTGACCTCGATCGCGGACGCGCGTGAAACCCTGACGGATCTTGTGGGTGAGAGCCAGGCTGCCACCGGCAACCTGTCGGTGGCTCAGGCGGGGAACCAGCTCGTCGCCCTTTCGGTCGAGCAACAGATGCAGATGCAGCAGCTGATGGCCGCGCAATACCGGATGGTCGCGCTCGAAGAGTCGCGGCGGGCCGCTATCGAGGAGCAGGCCCGTATCCGTCACAAGCGCTTCGTCGGCGACGGCGTCGCCTATTCGAGGGATTGAGGCGATGGAAGACCTCGGCGTCATCGACCAGTTTGTCGCGACCTTCTCTTCTTACATCGACAGCGGGTTCGGCCTGCTGCAGCCGGATGTCGCGTTCCTGACAAGCGCGCTGATTGCCATCGACATCACGCTGGCCGGTCTTTTCTGGGCCATGGGTCCGGACACGGACATTGTCGGGCGGTTCCTGAAGAAGGTTCTCTATGTCGGCGCCTTCGCGCTTATTCTCGGCAACTTCGCGCTCCTGTCGGACATTGTGTTCACGAGCTTCGCTCAGCTGGGCCTCAATGCCACCGGCGGCACGATAACAGCCGAGGACATCATGAAGCCGGGCTTCGTCGCCGCGACCGGCTTCGATGCGGCCCTGCCCCTGCTCGACGAAATCGAGAAACTCACCGGCCCGCTCGCCTTTTTCGAGAACTTCGTGATCATTGCGGTCCTGTTCCTTGCCTGGATCATTACGCTGCTGGCGTTCTTCTTCCTCGCAATCCAGCTCTTCGTCACCATCATCGAGTTCAAGCTGACGACGCTCGCCGGCTTCGTGCTGATCCCGTTCGCGCTCTGGAACAAGACCTCGTTCCTCGCCGAAAAAGTTCTCGGCAATGTCATCGCCTCCGGCATCAAGCTCATGGTGCTGGCGATCATTGTCGGCATCGGCTCGACCATCTTCTCCTCCATCACGTCCACCTTCCAGCCGGACGAGGTGACACTCGAACAGGCCGCCTCCGTCATCCTTGGTTCGCTCGCCATGCTGGCGCTTGGCCTGTTCGGGCCTGGCATTGCGACGGGGCTGGTCTCAGGTGCCCCGCAGCTGGGCGCAGGCGCCGCCATCGGCACAGCCGCGGGCGTTGCCGCCGGTACCGTTGCGGGCGGCAGCCTGGCAGCATCCGGGATCAGGGCGGCAGGCAGCGGGGCACGCAGCGCGGTTGGCGCGGCGGCTTCGATGACGGGCGGGGCCCGGACCGCTTACCAGATGAATGCTGCCGCCTCCGGCAAGACGGGCGCAGGGGCTGCCATGGCCGGTATGAGCGGGGTCGCAGGGGCGGGCGTCCGCGCGGCGGCTTCCGGGGCTCGCAACTTTGCCCGGCGCGCCTTCGGATCGCCCGGCGAGCGTCATCAGGCAGGCGCGCGGGCCACCTTTGCGGCGACCGGCGGAACCGGCGCGTCCAATGCGGCGCCGGCGGGCGGGCACAATACCTCCCCCGACTGGGCCCGGCGCATACGGCGCGATCAGTCGACCCGAGATGCCGGCATGATGGCGGCCTCCGCCGTGCGCGATGGCGACCGGCCAGGCGGCGGCACATCGATCGAACTCAATAAGGACGAGGACTAGGCATGCGATGGAAACGCAACACAAGCCGCTATGGCGAAACCACGGCGCCTGTCACGCCCTACCAGCGCGCCGCGCAGGCCTGGGACGACCGGATCGGTTCGGCCCGTGTGCAAGCGGCCAATTGGCGGCTCGCAGCCCTCGGCAGCCTGGCCTTGTCCTTCGTCCTGGCAGGAGGCCTCGCCTGGCGCTCGACCCAGGCCATCGTCACGCCTTACGTGGTCGAACTGACCGGCGAGGGCGCCGTCCGCGCCGTCGGGCCTGCCGACGGCCATTATGAGCCGACCGATGCACAGGTCGCCTACCACCTTGCCGCGTTCGTCAGGAATACCCGCTCCATCTCGATCGACCCGGTCGTCGTCCGCGAGAACTGGCTGGCAGCCTATGCCTATGCCACCGACCGGGCCGCCGCGACGCTCAATGACTATGCCCGGGACAATGATCCGTTTGCGGAGGTCGGCAGGCGTTCGGTCTCGGTCGATGTCCTGAGCGTCGTGCGCGCCTCGGACGACAGTTTCACCGTGCGCTGGCGCGAGACCGCGTTCCGGAACGGGGCCGAGACCGGCCAGTCGACCTATACCGGCATCTTCTCGGTCGTCATCGATCCGCCTCGTACCGAAGAGGCCCTCCGGGCCAATCCTCTCGGCCTCTACGTCCACGGCCTCAACTGGTCGAAAGACCATCAATAGGAGCTTAACCTCATGAAACGCCTTGCCGTGATACTCCTTGCCTCGTCTTCCTTGGCGGCATGCGAATCCTTGCCCACATCGCGCGGCCCCGACATCACGCTGGATGAACCGGACTATGTCGAAGATCTCTATCTCGCCCCGGATGTGGAGGAGACGGAGGTCGCGGACGCCGAGCTTGTCCCGGAACCCGTCGCCTACCGCACCTATACGCCAACCATTGTGTCCGGCGCGGTGCCCGGCCAGATGAAACCCATACCCACGAAGACGGAGACGCCGTCCCTCAAACCCTATCAGGCCATCGAGGCGGCGAACGGCAAGGCGGCGATCGAGCCCTCGCTCGACAATTACCTGAACGCGATCCAGGTCTACCCCTACACGGTTGGCGCGCTCTATCAGGTCTATTGCGCCCCGGAACAGGTGACCGACATTGTCCTCCAGCCGGGCGAGGAACTCGTTTCAGTTTCGGCCGGTGACACGGTCCGCTGGGTGCTGGGCGATACGGTCTCGGGCACCGGAGCGGACTCGCAGGCCCATATCCTGCTCAAGCCGACACGAGCCGGCCTCAGGACCAACCTCATCATCACGACGAGTTTGAGAGCCTACCATCTCGAACTCCGCGCGTTCGAGGAAACCTATATGGCGGCCGTCTCCTGGCGCTATGCCGACCAGCAATTGGTGACACGGGGCGCAAGCTCGGCCACGGCGCGCGCTAAGGCATCATCGTCACCTGCCGGACTGCAGCTCGACCGGCTCAAATTCCGGTACGACATCGACGGCGATGCGCCACACTGGCGTCCTGATCGTGTCTTTGACGATGGCCGCAAGGTCTATATCCAGTTCCCGGCCCGGCTCGACCAGGGCGAGGCCCCGGCCCTGTTCGTGATCGGCCGGGACGGCAAGTCCCAGCTCGTCAACTATCGCATGTCCGGCGACTATTATGTCGTCGACCGACTGTTCGCCCGCGCCGAACTCCGCCTCGGTGAAAAGCGCCAGGATGTAGTGAGGATCGCGCGCAATGATCTCGGGTCTTCCAGGCCATGACGGAAGCGGCTTCTCCTCCATCCAAGCCGCTTGAAATCCGCGGGAAGCCGCGGCCCGTCAAGCGGTTCTCCAAACGGGCGCTGATGGTTCTGCTTGGTACCGGCAGCGCGATCGTGCTCGGCTCGCTCGCCTTCGCGCTGCAAAGCCCGAAGGAAGAGGCAGGCGGTCCCCCGCGCGAACTTTACAACACAGGGCATAATCCGGAAGCGGATGGCCTCGCAGTGCTGCCGAAATCCTATAGCGAGTTGGAGCGACAAGAGGACATTCTCGGGCCACCGCTTCCCGGAGACCTTGGTACGGCGATCCTGAAGGCCCAGCGTGAAGGGCGTATGAGGCTGCCTCAGGAAGATACGACTGAGGCGGATCCGATGCGCGAGCAGTTGGCGGCGCTGGAGGCGGAACTCCGGGCACGTGAAGCGGCGCTGACCGATGCGGCGCGCGGGAGCGGGGTGTTTTTCCAGGTTGGGGCGAGTGCGGGACCGAAGAACCTCATCGGAAGTGTTGCGTCCCCGGCACAAGCTTCGGTGAGTTTAACGGACCTGTCGGCATTTGCGCCATCTCGCGAAGGGGCGTTCGGATCGGCGCTCAGCGAGGATCCGAACCGGCAGGTGAGAAAGCTGGATTTTCTCGGCGAGGAGCCCGATCCGTCGGTCTACAATCCGCACCGGCTCGAGACGCCCGTCTCGCCCTACCAGTTGATGGCGGGCACGATCATACCGGCAACCCTGCTCACAGGGGTGAACTCCGACCTTCCGGGTCAGGTCATCGCGCAGGTGACAAGCCCGGTCTATGACACGGTGACCGGCGAGACCGTGCTCGTGCCGCAGGGTGCGCGCCTGATCGGGCGCTATGACAGTGTCATCGCATTTGGCCAGTCGCGGGCCCTCCTTGTCTGGAGCCGGATCGTCATGCCTGATGGCTCCTCCATCCGCATCGATAATCTCGCCGGTGTAGATGCCCGTGGCTATGCAGGCCTCGAAGACAAGGTCGACTATCATTCGTGGAAGCTCTTGCAGGGCGTCGCGCTCTCGACGCTGCTTGGCGTCGGTTCCGAACTCGCCAGCGATGATGAAGGCGATATCGCCCGGGCGCTTCGCCGCTCGGCGCAGACCGGCGCCAATGAAGCCGGACAGGAAATCGTGCGCCGTAACCTCGATGTTCAGCCCTCGATCACCATCCGGCCCGGCTGGAGGCTAGGTGTTCTGGTGAACAAGGACATTGTCCTCAAACCCTATGAAGGAACCCAATGATCATGAGCGAGACCCAACTGAAAATCGGACCGCTTCCGGACCGCACTCCACAGAAACTGACTGTCCAGATCGATCCGTCACTTGTTGCAGACCTTGAGGACTATTCCCGGGTTCATGGACAGCTGAATGGAGAGGAGGTGACCGTCGCGGTTCTGGTACCGCACATGCTCGAAGCTTTCCTGGCGAGCGACGCAGGGTTCCGAAAGGCGCGCAAGGCCCTGAAGGCCAGCCAGAAGGGCTGATCAGCGGGACACCAGGCCATGCACGAAGTCGATGAAACCGTCCGGCAGATGTCCAGTGAAATCGGGTTGCCTGTCTATCAGCGCTATTCGGAGGAAGAGGCTGCCCACCACCTCGGCATGTCAAAGCAGACTCTGAAAAGGCTGCGGGATGCAGGCCGGATCGGCTTCGTGCGGGTTTCGAAACGCAAGCTCTCATTCTTCGGATTTCAGCTGGCCGAGTATCTGTTGAACGCAATTGAGGAAACGACATGGCAAGATACGTCGACAGAGACCGATACCAGGTCGGCGAGTACTGGCTCGGCCAGCGCTCGGGGAGCCCGGCCTGGTACAGGATGTGGATCGACCCCAAAACTCGCAGGACCAGCCGCGCTAGCCTCGGCACAACGGATTTTGAAGAGGCAAAGGCCATCCTGAACGATTGGTTCGTCCTCAACCAGTCAAAGACGCAGGAAGCACCGGACGAAACCACGCTGGCAGAAGTCTTCGCTCGGTTTTACGAACACCATGGTCAACACCTCCGATCCGCTGTCGATATCCGCCGCACTCTTCGCTATTGGCTCGAATTCCACGGTGAGGCGACGATCAAGCAGGCGCTCCACCAGGATCAGCAGCTGAAATTCCGTAGCTGGTTGAGCAACGAAAAGAAGCTTTCGCAAAGTTCGGTCCGCAATGCCCTGATGATCGGAAAATCCGCGCTCAACTGGGCCTGGAAGCGGGGCGACATCGCTTCGGTGCCTTATGTGCAGCTGGTCAATCCACCAAAACCCGAACCCAAGGGGCGTCCGCTTGAAGTCGAGGAAGTCGCCAGGCTGCTTGATGCTGCCAGCGAACAGCACATACGCGTCCTGATTGCGTTTATGGTCGGGACTGCTGCCCGCACGGGCGCTATCCTGGACCTAAGCCTGACCCAGATTGATCTGGAACACAGGCTGATAAACCTGAACCCAACGGGCCGGGCGCAGACGAAGAAATACCGTCCAACCGTGAAACTCCCTGATCAACTCGCGCCTTATGTCGAAGCCCGCATGCAGGCATCAAAAACAGGCGCGCTAATCCAATACGATGGCTTTCCGGTCAGCTGCGTTAAGCGGAGTTGGGCGACGGCGAGGACAGCGGCCGACCTCCCGGGAAACGTGCAGACCTATTCCTTCAGGCACACGATTGCACGCTGGCTCAGAATGCAAAGTGTTCCGGCATGGGAAGTGGCCGCCCAACTCGGCCACAAGGCAGCTGAATACTCGACGACGGAGATCTACGCGCCATTCGATCCTGCATACCTGACGAAGGCGACTGAGGCGATCGACCTATTCTTGTGCCAAGTTGCGCGCCAATTGCGCGCCAGTACGATCTCTGAATTCCTGCTGAAATCGGCGTAAGGCCTTGTTTCCTATGGTGCCGGCTGCAGGACTCGAACCCGCGACCCTCTGATTACAAATCAGATGCTCTACCAGCTGAGCTAAGCCGGCCCATGAGGAACCCCGTCACTAATCGGAAGCTCCGCCGGATGCAAGCAGGCGCTCCACACCTGGCAGAGGAAGTACAGTCTTCCGGACTGGCCTGGACCGCTTCCCTGCCCCGGACTTGCCATATTTGCTGCCAGGATTCTCCTGTGAGGCGAGAATGCGGGCCGCCAGAGCCATCCAGACTGATGATTTAAAAGCGCTTTCCCGGCCAATTTCCGGATTCCTTCCAATTTCCTTGGCTCCGCCTCATTCGCCCCGGCAGGTGCACATTTCAGCCGCAAACCGCGCCTATCCCTTTGTTCATGCAAGGGCACAGGAACCGGAAGAGTTCCCAGGGATTGATGGAGCAAGAGATGAGCATGAAGGAGACCGTTATGAAACGCACGCTATTCGCGGCCGCAGGTCTTGGCCTGGTTGGAGCGCTCGCCGCGCTGCCGGCAGTTTCCGACGCACCAAAGCCGCCCCCGGCAGAGCCTGTCTATGTGGCCCGCAAGCCGGTCTGCGAGGACATGAAGCTGTCCATTTACTTCCCGGCCTACGAGACCATGCTGTCCTCCTATTCCGTCCGGGCACTGAATGCTGCCACCAACAGTCTGGATGGCTGCGCCGTCACCGATATCGACGTCTCTGTCGTATCTGAAGAGGCCCACACGGACGCCGAGCTGGCACAATTGTCAGAAGCGCGCGCCGCAGCGGTGCTGCAGGCCCTGTCAGACCGGGGCGTCTCTGCCCCGCGCATCGAGACGAGCTTCCGCAAAGTCAACGCCAATGCGGCGTCGGCTGAGGTGCCTGTGGAGCCGATGGCCCGCCGCGTGGATCTCAATCTGGACGTAAAGCCTGTTTACGGCCTCTGAGGCCGATTTCCCCTCCCCCTCCAAAACGGTGCAGGTCAGATCACCGCGCCTGCACCGTCGACTGCCCCGGACCGGCCCTGCCGTTCCGGGGCTTTTCTTGACGCCCGGAGTCGCCAAGACACTGTCGTGACGAAGGTTTTTGTCTGCTCCGTTTCTTTCAATTCCTGCAGTCCGCGTTAAAAGACAGGCTCCGCGCGGCTGGAAGGCCTCGAATCGCGGTCCTGAAGGCACAAAACGGAAAAGACTGACATCCCATGACGCAACCCCGGCGCATCCTCGTCACCTCTGCCCTGCCGTATATCAACGGCGTCAAGCATCTCGGCAATCTGGCCGGGTCGATGCTTCCGGCTGACGTGTATTCCCGGGTGATGCGCCTCCTCGGCCACGATGTGACCTATATCTGCGCCACGGACGAACATGGCACCCCCGCTGAACTCGCCGCGCAGGCCGCTGGCGTCAGCGTGCAGGATTATTGTGACGAACAGTATGAAATCCAGCGTGCCGCCGGCGAAGGCTTCAGCCTGGCCTTCGACTGGTTCGGCCGCACGTCCCGTCCGGCAAATCACAAGGTTACCCAGCATCTTGCCCAGGCGCTGGAAAAGCAGGGCCTGATCGAGGAACGGACATCCCAACAGGTCTACTCAGTGGACGATGGCCGCTTCCTGCCGGACCGCTATGTCGAAGGCACCTGCCCGACCTGCGGCTTTGAAAAAGCCCGCGGCGACCAATGCGACAATTGCGGACGCCTGTTGGACCCCATCGACCTGATCGATCCGTACTCGTCGGTTTCCGGAAGCCGGAACATCGAGATCCGCGATACCAACCACCTCTACCTGCTCCAGGGCCAGATGCAGGACCGCATTCGCGAATGGGTGAACAGCAAGGGCGCCCAGTGGCCGAGCCTCGCAGTCTCCATCGCCAACAAATGGCTGGACGAAGGCCTGATCGCCCGCGCCATCACACGTGACCTGAGCTGGGGCGTGAAAGTAACGGATGCGGATGGCAACCCTCGCCCGGGCTATGAGGACAAGGTCTTCTATGTCTGGTTCGATGCCCCCATCGGCTATATTTCCGCGACGCAGGAATGGGCAGAGGCAACCGGCAATGACTGGGAAAGCCTCTGGAAGACCGACAAGGGCGCCGACGAAGTCGAGTATGTCCAGTTCATGGGCAAGGACAATGTCGCGTTCCACACCGTATCGTTCCCGGTGACGCTACTTGGCTGCGGCGAGCCGTGGAAGACCGTCGACAAGCTGAAAGCCTTCAACTGGGTCACCTGGTATGGCGGCAAATTCTCCACGTCCAACAAGCGCGGCGTGTTCATGGATCAGGCGCTGGACCTGCTGCCGGCGGACTATTGGCGCTGGTATCTGATCGCCAACGCGCCGGAAGGCTCCGACGCGGCGTTCACATGGGAAGGCTTCCAAAGCGCCGTCAATTCCGACCTCGCCAACGTGCTCGGCAATTTCGTGAACCGGATTACCAAGTACACCGCTTCAAAATTCGATGGACAGGTGCCGGATGCCGGCACAACTGGGGACGCCGAAGCGTGGATGGTCAATGAGCTGAAAGAACGCCTGCCCCGCCTGATCGAACATTACGAAACGATGGAGTTCCGCAAGGCCGCTGCCGAAACGCGCGCCATCTGGGCTGCAGGGAACGAGTATCTCACCAAGGCCGAGCCGTGGGTGAAGTACAAGTCGGATGTCGATGCGGCAGCCATTGGTGTGCGCGCGGGCCTCAACCTGGCGGCGCTGTTCGGCATCATCGCCCAGCCCATCATACCGGGCGCCGCGAAGAAGATTCTCGACGCCTTGAACATCCCGGAAGAGAACCGGAACTTCCCGGCGGCAGATGCTGACTTTGCCGCCCTGCTGGATGCCCTGCCGCATGGCATGGCCATCTCACCGCCTGAGGTCCTTTTCCAGAAGATCGAAGACGCCCAGGTTGCCGAATGGGCTGAGCGCTTCGGCGGTGGCAAGGAAGACTAGAGCCTTTCAGCAAAGGCAAATCGGACCTAGGCGTCGGGCGGGGTCTCAGGCTCTGGTTCGTCCCGCAAGTCTTCCCGGAGGCTGCGCAGCCGTTCCCGGTAGTGTTCTGCGTCGCCATATTCGGTGAACTCCGCATAGCGCGCGTGCCTGCCGATTACACGGCGCGCCTGCTTGATCGGGCACCAGTATTGTTCCGTGCGCGCAGCAACTTCCCGGACATAGGCGATCACGCCGTTCGCGTAGGAGCAATAGGCGCAGTTGAGTTTCTCCATCGCATTCAGGTAAGCGAGGCTTTTCCGGTCGAACACCAGATAGTCACGGCGCCTGACCTGAGGAATGCCATACACCCGGAAGCAAATGGCCTGGTAAAGCGACACCCAGAGATCCAGGACCACAAAGACCACAATCAGGGAATATATGACCGGCGCGGTTACCACGACCCAGAAACGCGCGCTCAACAGGTATGGGATCAGCGCCTTCCGCAGCTCATGGTGCCGGCGGACCACTTCCTGATCGAACAGGATGCGGCCGCGTTCCATGCCATACCGGAACCCCGCCCGTTTTTTGGCAAATTCCGCTTCCAGCTCCAGTTCAAGCTCATGAATCTTTCCAAGTATCCGGTCTGTGTGGTCCGACATGTCTTCCCGATGCTCCCGAAACGCTGGTAGTTATGATCAGGACCGCACCGGTCACGACCGCCTGAATAATACTGACAGATTGTTTGATGGCATCTGAATCACCGTCTTGAGCCGGAGCCCTTCCCGGGACGCCAGCGGAACGAGATCGAGGTCCAGGTCACGCACGCCCCAGGCCGGGTCGCGCGATTGGAGGTTCTCGCTGAACGCTGCATTCGACGGGGCGATGTCACCATTCCGGGCGTAGGGGCCATAGAGGAACAAGTGCCCGCCTGGCCTCAGCAGGCGTCCGGCGCCTCGCAACAGGCCCTCGGTCGCAGCGAAGGGCGAAATGTGGACCATGTTCACGGAGACAATCAGGTCCCACGCCTCGCCTTCCACCTCTCCCCAGTCGTTAGATGAGGCATCGATGACCAAAGGCCCGGACAGGCGGTCATGTTCGGCCGCGCCGCGCCAGGCTTGCTGGCTGATGCGGCCCGCCGGATCGATATCGGAATAGGTCCAGCGCAGCTCGGGAAAGGCATCGGTCAGAAACGCGCCGTGCTCGCCGGTACCGGATGCGATTTCCAGCACCAGCCCGCTGGTCAGCCCCTGCGCGGCAAACACATCGCGGACGGGTTCGCGGTTACGTGCGGTCGAGGGCGCGTAACGGCGGCCATCGCCGCCGTCTTCGCGAGGCTCCAGCGCGACTGGCTTCTCGTCAGCCATTCGCCTTCTCGAAATCGTACATCTCTGTCGTCACAGTCGCCTGCCCAATCCTATTGTAGCGCGGGCCAACCGCCCGTTCCGGCGCAAAGTGCGCATCGAGGCGCGCAACCTGTTCCGGCGTCAGCGTTACCTCTGCCGCGCGGTGGTTCTCTTCCAGATGTTTCAGGTTCGTCGTGCCGGGAATCGGCAGCACGTTCGGGCCCTTTGCCAGCGTCCAGGCAATGGCGAGCTGGGCGACGGAACAACCGGCCTCCTCTGCCATGGCTTTTGCCTCAGTCAGCAGGGGCAGGTTGCCCGAATAGTACTCCGGCCTGAAACGCGGAAATGCGCGGACGCGCATGTCCGTTTCATGGAAATTTGCGGGGTCCGCAGGCGGGTCCGCGAGGAAGCCGCGGCCAACCGGCGAGAAAGCCACCAGCGCCGTGCCCAGTTCTTCGCAGGCCTGCATGACGGCGATCTCGGGGTTACGAACCCAAAGCGAATATTCAGACTGCATCGCCGCGATGGGATGGACTGCTGCGCCGCGGCGCAGGTCCTCCGCCCCCATTTCCGACAGGCCCGCAAACAGGATCTTGCCTTCGGAGACCAGGTCCGCCAGTGCGCCGACTGAGTCTTCGATGGGCACATTCGGATCCGGCCGGTGCAGATAATAGAGGTCGATCACATCTGTTTTCAGACGCTTCAGGCTCGCTTCGCACGCGGCCTTGATGGCCTCGGGCCGGCCATCCAGCACACGCTCGCCATCGCGGACGTCCAGCACGCACTTGCTGGACAGGAAATATTCCTGGCGCCGGTGGCCGAGCGCCTCGCCGATCAGCTCTTCACTTCGGCCAACACCATAGATCGTCGCGGTGTCGAGAAAGTCGTAGCCAAGGTCGAGCGACCGGGTGAGGAGCGCCTTCGCCTCATCCTCCGGAAGCGGCGGGCCATAGGCATGACAGATGTTCATGCAGCCAAGGCCAACCGGGTAAACCTCCCGGTCTCCGATCTTGCGACGTTGTACGCCCATTCGATTATCCCCGTGGTGTGAACTGCTCCCGCAATTCGTTTTTCAGGATCTTGCCGTTTGCATTGCGCGGCAGCGGTTCTTCCTTGAAATGGATCTCGACCGGCACCTTGAACGCGGCCAGCTGATTGGCGACATGGGCGCGCAGCTCATCCTCGCTCACGCTCATACCGGGCTTCAGCTGCACGACCGCGCCGACTTCCTCGCCCAGCACCTTGTGCGGAATGCCGACGACGGCAGCGTCCATCACGGCCGGGTGGTCGTAGAGGGCGCTTTCCACTTCAATGCTGTAGATGTTCTCGCCGCCGCGGATCAGCATGTCTTTCGCGCGGTCGACCAGGTAGAGGAAGCCTTCCTCGTCGAGGCGGGCAAGGTCACCCGTCACGACCCAGCCATTGCGGAACGTCTCCGCGGTGGCATCCGGACGGTTCCAGTAGAGCTTGCAGTTCGATGGGCTCTTGCACCAGAGTTCGCCGACTTCCCCTTCAGCAACGGGATTGCCGTCCGGGTCGCAGATTTTCAGCTCCACGGCAGACGGCGGCGCGCCTGCGCTGGTCGGACGGTTCACATAATCTTCGCCAATGTTCAGCGTCACCGTCGCGCAGGTCTCTGTCATGCCCCAGCCATTGCCGGGGGCGGCATTCGGCAGGCGGCGCTTGATTGTGGAAACAAGTTCCGGTGCAGACGGCGCCCCGCCATAGGAGACCACCTCAATCGAGGACAGGTCGTACTTTTCGCGATCCGGATGTTCCAGCACCTGCCAGGCAATCGCCGGCACACCGCCGACGCTGGTGATGCGTTCACGTTCGATGATCGGCAGCGCCTCCCCGGCGTCCCATTTGTACATCGTCACGATCTTGTCGCCGCGCAGGGCGGTCGGGATCAGGATCGCGAAAGACCCGGTGGCGTGAAAGAACGGGATCGACATCAGCGTTGCCCGCGTCACTTCAGGATCCGGCTCCGGCACCGGCTCACCTTTGCGCAGGTACATCCGCGCCGTACAGGTCAGCGAGTTGAACATGTTCGCGATGACGGCGCGGTGGGTCGCAAGCGCCCCTTTCGGCTTACCCGTCGTGCCCGACGTGTACATGATCGTGGCATCGTCATCCGGGCCGACATCGACGTTCGGCATGCCAAGCTCCGGCAGGTCTGCCCAGGAATTGGCCGGACCGATCGCTTCTTCCATTGTGGAGACGCACGGATGATTGTGCTCGTCGCCCGGGTCGCGCGCGATGATCACGTGCTTCAGGTCCGGCAGGTCTTCCATATGTTCGTGGATGCGTTCGAAGATCTGCGGATCGACGACCGCTGCCTTCACGCCCGCAAAGGACAGGCCGTACTGCAGCTCCTCTCCGGTCCACCAGGAATTCATCGGCGTCGCGATGGCGCCCAGGCTGAGCGCCGCATAGAAGGCAACCGGCCACTGCGGATAGTTCCGCATGACCACGGCCACGCGGTCCCCCTTGGTGACGCCATACGTGTCGCGCAGCGTGGCGGCGAAATTCTCCACCGCGCGCAACATCGCCTTATAGGTGACGCGCTCATCCTGGTAGACGATGTAGTCCCGGTCCGGATGCGTCATGGCCGCCAGGAACAGGATCGAATGGATGTTCGGCGGCGCGTTCGTGTAGCCCTTGGACGGGACGCCATCCACAACCGTGTCTTCCACCTCGACCGGAGAACCTGGGGCCGCAAGGGCGGCGTTGGCCTCGGCGATGGACATGGCGGGCCAATTGGGGGGAAGCAGCTCTGATGACATGGGTTTCCTCGGGAAGGTTATATGGTTCGCGCCACACAACCACGCCGAGGGCCGGGTTTGAAGAGGCCGCAAGGCCGCGGTTCAGGGATTCCGGCACCTTACCTTACGGCAGGAACTGCAGAAATATCCCTGAATCGCGCTTGCGAGCTGCAATAGATACTACAGTCTACGTCTGGTTATTTCCCGAAGTCGCAGAAACGGAGCTCGTGATAGGTTCCGTCCGGCTCGGTCAGGTCATAGGTCCGGCCCGTCAGGGCATCGTCCTCGCAGAGGTAACCGATCTGGTACATGGCCAGCAACGCCTCATTGTCCGGCGTCAGGTCATTGGCCAGCATCAGGTCGATGGCGTCGTCATGGCGGCCCAGTTCCATCAGGATGTTGAATTTCTGCGTCCGGGTCGTTTCCGGTTGAGCGAGGAGCGCGTTCAGTGACGTCGCCTTGCCGCGGGCGCTGTCCAGCATGGAGGCGGCCGCCGTGCTCCACTCGGTATCACTGTAGTCGGCCAGGATTTCCTCGAAGTCCTCAATCGCGCCCATTGTGTCGTAGCCATGTTCGCCAAGACGCAGTTCGCCGCGGCGATAAAGCACTTCCGCCAGCTCATCGCGGCTGAGCGACGGGTTGCCCGTCAACTGGGTCAGCCGGTCAATCGCGGCCTGTGTGTTGCCGGCGGTCACCAGTTCTTCGACGGTCTGCATCGCCAGTTCATAGGGCGACACCTCGATCGTGGTGGAAACGGCGACAGCCGTTTCGGCTTCCGGGGCGGGCGTCGAACTACAGGCGGCCAGGACAAGGGCGGATGCGGCGGCGGCGAGGCTGAGGCGAATCATGATCGGAAGCTCCGTACAGGCAAGGTTGAGGCAATGGCGTTGTTGTTAGACGTGCAACACGTACGGTGGCAGGGCCGGATTGTGAATTTTGTGTGGTCTTTACCCCTCCACATCACCCGTTTCTGCCTCCGCTTCGACCGGTTCGGACAGCGGATTGCACCAGGTGAGGCCTTCCAGCCAGTCGCGCGGATCCCCGGCGCCCTGCACCGGGCCACCTGCCCCGTCCGCTCCGCAGATGAATCCTGCGTCTTTCAGTCTTTGCGTTTGCGCTTCATTCGGGCTGATGCCTGATTTCTGGTACCGCAGAGCCGGCGCTTCACGGTCGCCCAGCGTCCAGGAAACGTCGAACCATTGCGACAGGGTCAGCATATAGCCGAGGCGGGGTTCAAGCGCTTCGAGGTCTGACCGGGCAAGATCAAGTTCGATCTCTGCCTGCCCCGCGCGCGGATGGTCGGGGGCGAGGGCCAGCATCGCCTCAAGGTCGGCCACGGCGCCGCGCCGGTTGTCTGCTGCCAGACGGCGCAGGCTGCCACGCCGGTAAAGCGCTTCAGCCCGCTCGTCCTGCTTCAGCGACGGATCGGCCAGCAGCGCCGTCAGCGCTGCATCGGTTTGATAGGGGTTCGGCGCAGCTTCAGCTGCCGCCAGGCGGTCTGAAAAGGGAATGGCCGGCTCGGGCGCAGATGCGCAAGCGGCAGCGACGGCCAGCATCAGGGCCGCCAGAAAGGAACGGTAAACACGCATGAGCGCACCTAACCGGGCTTCGCCCGGCGCCGCAAATTGCATTTCAGTTAGGCACTGCTTCAGGCCCGGATCAGGCCCGGGTCAAGCTCTGGCCAGACGCTCGATTTCGGCAATGTCGCCCCGGCCAAGCGCCTCGATGGCGCGGGCGGCGATATGCCGGGCGTTGAGACCGGCGGTCTCATACATGTTGTAGGGCGTGTCCTGGTCCTGGAATTCGTCCGGCAGCGTCATCGGCCGGATCTTCAGCCCACTGTCGAGCCCGCCGCTGCGTGCCAGGTATTCGAGAACGAAACTGCCAAAGCCGCCCGTGGCGCCTTCCTCAATCGTGATCAGGACTTCGTGCTCTTTCGCGAGGCGGTCGACCAGGTCTGTGTCCAGCGGCTTGGCGAAGCGGGCATCGGCAACCGTTGCCGACAAGCCCTGCGCGGCCAGCATGTCTGCCGCCTTCATCGCTTCGCCGAGGCGCGTACCATAGGACAGGATCGCCACAGCTGTGCCTTCGCGGATGACCCGGCCCTTGCCGATTTCCAGCGGGGTCAGCACTTCCGGCATGTCCACGCCGACGCCCTCGCCGCGCGGATACCGGAAGGCGCTCGGCCGGTCGTCGATTTCCAGTGACGTCAGAACCATGCGGGCCAGTTCGGCCTCGTCGCCTGCCGCCATGCAGATCATGCCCGGCAGCGCGCCGAGATAGCCGATGTCGAAACTGCCGGCATGCGTTGCCCCGTCAGCGCCGACGAGACCGGCGCGGTCGATGGCGAAGCGCACAGGCAGCTTCTGAATGGCCACGTCATGCACGACCTGATCATAGCCGCGCTGCAGGAAGGTGGAGTAGATCGCGCAGAACGGCTTCATGCCGTCTGCAGCGAGGCCCGCGGCGAACGTCACGCCATGCTGCTCGGCGATCCCGACATCGAAATGGCGGTCAGGGAACTTTGCGGCAAAGATATCGGTCGACGTGCCGGAGGGCATGGCCGCCGTGATCGCGCAGATCCGATCGTCTTTTTCCGCCAGCTGCGTCAGCGTCTGGCCGAAGACTTTCTGGTAGGCCGGCGCCTTCGGTTTCGGCTTGGATTGTTCGCCCGTAATGACGGAGAATTTCGAGACGCCGTGATACTTGTCGGCGGAATTCTCGGCCGGGGCGTAGCCCTTGCCCTTCTGCGTGACGACATGGATCAGGATCGGCCCGTCACGCATTGCCTTCACGTTTTCGAGGATCGGGATCAGGACATCGAGGTCATGCCCGTCGACCGGGCCGACATAATAGAAGCCCAGTTCCTCGAACAGCGTGCCGCCCATGGCGAAGCCGCGCAGGAACTCCTCCGCGCGCCGGGCCGGGCTTTCGAGACCCATCGGCGCAACGACTTTCTTGGCAATCCGGCGCAGGCCGCGATACGGCCGCGAAGAGACCAGCTGAGAGAGGTGGTTGCTCATCGCTCCGACCGGCGGAGCAATGGACATGTCATTGTCGTTCAGGATGACGATCAGGCGCGACTTGTCGGCGCCCGCATTGTTCATCGCCTCATAGGCCATGCCGGCCGACATGGAGCCGTCGCCGATCACCGCGATGACATTGGAATTCTCTTCCTGGATGTCCCGCGCCTTGGCAAAGCCGAGCCCGGCAGAGATCGAGGTCGAGGCGTGGGCCGCCCCGAAGGGGTCGTATTCGCTCTCCGACCGTTTGGTGAAGCCGGACAGGCCACCACCCTGGCGCAGCGTGCGCATGCGGTCGCGGCGGCCGGTAAGGATCTTGTGGGGATAGCACTGATGGCCGACATCCCAGATCAGCTTGTCTTTCGGCGTATCGAAGATCGAATGGATGGCGACCGTCAGTTCGACGACGCCGAGGCCGGACCCGAGATGCCCGCCGGTCACCGAGACGACATCAATCACCTCTTCGCGCACTTCATTCGTGATCTGCTTCAGCTCTGCCCGCGAGCGACCTTTAAGGTCGTCGGGCGAGTCGATCGCGTCGAGCAGGCGGTTGGGTCTGGTGTCGGTCATCTTTCTGTCGGACCTTCTGGGTGACGGCGTTCTGTCTGTCTAGTGTGTTCTATCAAGAACAAAATCGACTGATTGCAGCAGTATATTGGCCTTTTCGCGAAAAATTGCGAGGTGTTCCTTCGCCTGGTCCGCCAGGAGCTGTACCCGCTGGCGGGCCCCGTCGATGCCCAGAATCGTAACGAAATTAGCCTTTCCGGCGTTTTCATCCTTGGCCAGCGCCTTGCCGACCGCCTGCTCATCGCCGGTCGCATCCAGCAGGTCGTCGGCAATCTGGTAGGCCAGGCCGAGATCGTTCGAAAAGCCGGCCAGAGCACTGCGTTCCTGCTCATGCGCATGGCCGATGATTCCCGCCGCCTCGGTTGCGTAGGAGATCAGAGCGCCGGTTTTCAGGCGCTGCATGCGGGTGATCGTGTTCAGGTCCCGGGGACTTTCACTCTCCAGCATGTCGATCATCTGGCCGCCCACCATGCCCCGCGCCCCGGCGGAATCGGCGAGCCGCTCAATCAGCCTGGCCCGCACTTCGGCGTCCGGATGAGTCTCCCGGGATGAAAGGATCTTGAAGGCCAGTGTCAGCAGGGCATCGCCCGCCAGGACGGCCGTCGCTTCGTCGAACGCCTTGTGGACTGTGGGCTGGCCGCGGCGGAAATCATCGTCATCCATGCAGGGCAGGTCATCATGCACCAGCGAATAGCAATGCACGCACTCCAGTGCCGCCGCCGCCCGCAGGAGCGACTTTTCCGGCGCGTCGAACATGGCGCCGGCCTCCAGCAGGAAGAATGGCCGCATGCGTTTTCCGTTGGCGAGGGCGGCATGACGCATCGCGCGCATCAGGTCTGCCTCCGGCCCGGACGCGGGCGGGATCAGCTGGTCCAGCGCCACCGTCACCTTGTCGGCAACTTCCTTCAGGCGCAGATCGAAGTCGATCACCTCCCCCATGGCAGGCCTAGTCGAAGCTTGCAGGTTCTGTGGAGGGGCCGCTGGCCCCCTGCACGATCTGTTCGACCTTCAGTTCCGCTGCCTTGAGACGCGATTCGCAATGCGCCTTCAGGGCGGCGCCGCGTTCATAGATGGCGATCGATTTTTCAAGCTCGACCTCACCAGCTTCCAGCTGGCGCACGATGCCTTCGAGTTCGGCAAGCGCCTCTTCGAAGCTCATCTTGTCGACGGGTTTTTCCTTCGGGTCTGCCATGTCGCCTCACGTTTCGGATCGCCCGGACACTAGAGCCGTGCCGGGCCCATCACAACCTCTGTCAATTCGATTTCGACCCGGGATTCACCGGTATTCGTAGACGCGGAAACTCCAATAGGAATCTCCGCCGTCGCGGACGCATTTCCAGCCGAGCTTCTTCAGCTCCGGCCGCATCATGCGATTGAACCAGCCATGTGCGGCCAGGTAGACCTTCGCATCCTCGGACGCTTCGTGCAGCTTCTGCGCCGCTTCCATGGCCCGCAGACGCGCCTGGACGACGCTTTCCCCGTCCAGCGCATGACCGTTCAGCCAGGCCGCCCGGGCAAGGATGTTCCACGTTTTCGGAAGGTAGCGCACCCGCGGCAGCATCGGCGGCGGCAGCGGGGCCTCGTTGAAGATCGGGTCATTTTCCGCCGTCATGTGCGGCGCCGCGCGGGCAGCCGTTTCCTGTGCGCGGATGCGGCCGGACGCGAAGACGAGGTCGGCATCCTTCACCGCGTCCTTCAGGGCCTGCGGCGCAACCTGCCCTTCGGCCAGCGGGCTTTCCTCGTAGCGGGCCCACCAATCCTTGTACTGGCGCCAGTCGAGCCGCGGCCCGGCGGTGCGGTCCAGCGCAGGCTTGCCGTGACGCGAAATCACGATGGGGCCGCGCCGGCCTGCTGTCGATGTCGATCCTGGCATCGCCGTGCGGTCCGTCCGTTCTAGTCCGATAGGGCCAATTGCCCCGCGAACTTCCAGCCACTAGCGAGGTTGGCCGGAAGCGACAAGGCAGTAATCCCGGCTTTCCAGCGGGCTACAGTCCCTTCCACACCCGTTTCGGGCACTTCTCGCCATCCATCAGCTTGCAGCGATAGAAGCTCATCAGGACCGTATCGGCCCGTCCCATCAGGTGATCCATCGGCACGAAGCCGACCGATGCCTCTTTCGGGTCAACGGCCAGTGGACACCCGGCCCGATCGACCACATTGCCGACCGGCGGGCAGTGGCCGGACAGGAAACGGCTGTCGAGCGAATTGTCCCGGTTGTCGCCCATCATGAAGACATGGCCCTTGGGCACGATGAACAGCACCGTATTGTCGCCCCGGTCGCCAGCTTCCTGGCGGTCGGTCATCCAGCTCTTCCCGTCTTCCGCCGTCTCGCGCCATTCATACGCCGTCGCCACCCAGTTGGTGCCGTGCGGAACATAGCGGACGGAGCGGACATATTCGCTCGGAAGCGGTTCGCCATTGATGTAAACCTGCTCGTCGATCATCTGGACCTGATCGCCGGGCAGGCCAATCACGCGCTTGATCATCACCTTGCCGGCGTGCGGATGCTCGAACACGACGACATCGCCGCGTTTCGGGTCACGCGCAAAGATGCGCCCCTTCGGCAATGGCAGGTAGCGGCCCAGGCTGAACGGCAGGGAATAACGGTCATAGCCATAGGCGAACTTGGCCACCGCCACGCGGTCAGACACCTGAAGCGTCGGCACCATGCTTTCGGAGGGGATCACGCGCTGCTCGTAAGCGAGGCCGGAGAACAGCATGAACAACGGAACGAACACGGCCAGCGTGGCGCCCCATTCCTTCAATTCCTGCTTCACCTTGTCGGCGAGTGTTGTGGGCGCGTCGTCGGCGCCCTGCGCGGCCTTTTCGCCATCTCGTGCCATCGAGGCCTCGCTATAGTCTTTCAAGAGGGGCCTTTCTTAGACGAAATCCCAACTGATTGCGAAGCCGAAAACTGCCAATAGGCTGCGAATGAAGTCAGGCAGCGAGATGATAGAGCGTGACACCGTCCGGCCCGGGCTCGGCTTTCACCTCACCGCGATAGATCAGACAGTTCAAATGGGCCAGCGCTTCGCCGGTTGCCATGCCCTGTTCGTCCAGTGCGATTTTCCGCCCGAAGATCGCGACGAACGTGTCCAGCACCTTGCGCGGACGCTCGGCGAGCCGCTGTTTCAGCCGCTCCAGCGCCACTTCATGGCCGTCGATCAGATGCCGCAGGCGTTTGTGCGCGCCGCGGAACGGCTCGTTATGGGCCGGCAGCACCAGCACATCCGCCGGCAGGCGCTCGAGCAGCTTCTCGCAGCTCGACATCCAGTCCAGCAGCGGGTTTGCCGCCGGTTCGGTCGGGTGCACCGACACATTCGAGGAAATGCGCGGCAGCAACTGGTCCCCTGAGATGACGATATTCTGCGCCGGGCAGAACAGGCAGGCATGTTCCGGCGAGTGGCCGTTGCCGGTGATCACTTCCCAGGTTTCGCCGCCCATCTCGAACGTGTCGCCATCGCTGAGGCGGAAGAAGCTGTCCGGCATTTTCGAAACGCCGCGGCCGAACCCGCCGAAGCGCTCGCGGTAATTATCAAGGGCCGCCTCGTCCCAGCCGGCCTTGCGATAGAAGCTGACCCCGGCCTCCGGTGCCTCCCGGCCCGTGTCCGAAATCAACATGCGGCAGGTCGTGTATTCCAGCCGGCTCATCCACAGTTCGGCCCCGTACTTGTAGCAGAGCCAGCCTGCGCAGCCGACATGATCGGGGTGCATGTGCGTGACGATCACGCGCTTCAGCGGCTTTTCCGGGGTAACGCGCGATTCGAGAATGGCCTTCCAGGCGTCCCGCGTTTCCTTCAGCGGCATGCCCGTGTCGACGATCGTCCAGCCATCGTCATCCTCGATCAGCCAGACATTGATGAATTTCAGGGAGAAAGGCAGCTCCATGCGAATCCACTGGATACGCGGCGTGATCTCCATCATCCCGCCATGATCGGGGGCCGCCTCACCGTGCAGGTAGTCCAGCCCGGGGCGCTTGGGTGTCTTTGTTGTGAATCCGTCCATGCCGCCAGAATAGGCCGGGCCAGCAATGCGCCAAGCCGTCACGCAAGGTCAGCTATTTGATCGGCGACCGCTTGCGGGGTCCCAGTTTCGTGCGCTTGAACTTCGGGCCGCGCATCGGATTGACGGGTTTTTCTTCCCTGCTGTCGGGCTTGCGGTCACCGCGGGGCGAACCGCTTTTCCCGCCCGGCTTGCCGGATGGCTTTCCTGGACGCGGCGGACGGTCGGGCCGCTCACCACGGGCCGGGCGCTCGCCGCGCTGAGGCCGCTCCCGCGTTTCGCGCGGCGGGCGGTCCTGCGCCTCCCGCGGGGCACGGGGGCTCGACGGGCGCGGGCTGGGCGCCGCACCACTGAGCAGGGCGTCACGCTCGCGCGCGCTGATCGGGCGCCACTTGCCTTCCGGCAGGCCCGCCAGTTCCAGCGAGCCGACACGCACGCGCATCAGGTCTGCCACGCGCAGGTCCACCAGCTGGCACATGCGGCGGATCTGGCGGTTGCGGCCCTCGTTCAGCACGAAGCGCAGCTCGTGCGCCTTCACCTGGTCCACCTGCGCCGGCTTCAGCTTGCGCCCATCCAGCTCCAGGCCATGGCGCAACAGGGCCAGCTTGTCCGGCGTCACATCGCCCTTCACCTTGACCAGATATTCCTTGTCGACCGTGCTCTCAGGCCCGATCAGCGCCTTCGCCAGAACCCCGTCTTCCGACAGGACGAGCAGGCCGCGGCTGTCCTTGTCGAGGCGTCCGAGCGGCGCGAGCTTGTTGTAGCGGCCGGGAATCGCGTGCGCTTTTCCGGACAGCGTCTCGGCCGTAATCAGGCGCACGGCGGGAATTTCACCCGCTTCGGGCGTGCCTGAGACGATGCCTTCGGGCTTGTGGAAAATCAGCGACAGCCTGTTGTCCAGCTGGCGCGTCGCCTTCTGCAGCAGGGTCAGCGTCTGGCCTGCTTCGATCTTCTGCCCGGCGATCGCCGCTTCGCCATCGACCTTGACCAGGCCCTTCAGGATCAGCGCATCCGCCTCGCGGCGCGAGCAGACGCCTTCCTCGGCCAGCCATTTGTTGATGCG
>MDTD01072598.1_pt1 | contig 31402 bp, 22 predicted proteins | sample 811221 | NCBI WGS metagenome assembly MDTD01 (sample SAMN05326646, study PRJNA326480) | marine metagenome | isolation source: seawater | place: Pacific Ocean: South West | collected 2011
AAACTTGGAATTGGAAGGATTGTGAACATCATTTCGACATCAGTCCGTGAACCTGTGGAAGGAATCGGCCTATCGAATACTTTGAGGGGGGCGATGGCATCATGGAGCAAGTCTCTTTCGAAAGAGTTGGCTCCTTGCATAACGATAAACAACATACTCCCAGGATACACCGATACTGACCGCCTTGTATCTCTGTCCAAGTCAAAGAGTGAACGAACGGGCATGAGCGTGGAAGAAATTTACGATGATTGGCGAAATCAAGCGCCCATAGGCAGACTCGTTGACCCGCTGGAAACTGCTTCAGCAGTGGTTTGGATTTGTCTTCCTTCGAGTGGGGCAATACGTGGAGTTAGTCTTGCGGTAGATGGCGGGCGAATGCGCTCTATCTAATGGGTAATAGTATGGAATTCGATATCTTCTTCTCGATCTCGCAGACGCCGGATTCCAGCGGTTACAAGCCCAGCGAGAGGGAGATGTTCTCTAATTTTCTAGATCAGGCAGAAAAGGCGGACGAGCTTGGATTTGGCGTTGGTTGGGTTGCTCAGGCCCATCTCTCAACCGAAGTTCAGAAGGGCAATGCGAATCCAGTCGTCCCTCACTATCCAGGCGAAGTTGGTTTGTGCACCGACTTCTTCCAAATCGCTGCAGCTGTAATGGCTCGGACAGAACGAATGGAAGTAGGAAGCGCGGTGATGTCGATACTTGCATCTGGAGGGCCAATCGCCCAAGCTGAACGAGTTGGCGCGTTCCTTGCGATCCACGGTGTAAATCCGGATGAGTCTCGTCGGCTTCACATTGGATTCTCTGCAGGTCGATTTGAGTTCATGGCTCGCCCTTATGGAATTATTCCGAGGGACTCTGTCGAGGAGGCTGCGTGGCCGGCATTACGCGGACAGGTATTCGCTGAGGCAAGTGAAATCTTTCTCAGGCTTCTGTCGGGCGAAGTGATTGACTCGTCAATGATACGGGAAACCAGGCTCACTCGCGATAATTTCAGGAGTGACGAAGACTGGCAACGCGTCCAAGAGTCGGCAATTTCAGAACGGGGGCTCGCAACTCCCCCGGATGAAGTTATCATTCCCCGTCGATATGAGTTTGAGTCCATCGCCACTATACCCAAAGAATGGCGAAGGGATCTCTTGAATCTCGTTCTCGGCAGTCATGATAAGCGTCTCCAAGTTGAAGTCAATAAGTGGCGTCCAGTCCAAGTATTCAACCTAAGCATAACCCCCCCAGAGATCATCGAAGCGACGCATGAGCGCATGAGAAATTGCTATCATGAAGACGGGGGGGCTTGGAACCGTTCAATGATGCCTAGGACAGTGATGGTGTTTCTCAATGATGAAGATGGGCTCTCGGAAGAAGAGCGATCTTTGCATGCTATGGAGGAATCCAAGTCGTCGATTTCGACCTACTGGAATGCCTTGGAGGGGACCATCGACCCGGGTAAAGTGGAGAAGGCGGTTGACAACGCGGTAATAGGGAACGTGGATGAAGTGGCCCAGCAGTTAATCGAACGATTTCATCCCGATGATCGTATAATGTGCTGGTTCGACTTTTTCAATCATGACAACGAGCGTGTGAAGCGTAACATGGAGGCATTCATGACAAAGGTCGTCCCCATCGTGAATAGGGGTGCTGAAGGATGAAGGAAATTAATCTGAATGACCGTCCTTCCTCTGTCTCCGCGGGGAGGCCGGGCTCGGCAGTTTATCCGACGACTCCTCTCGGGGAGAAATTCGAGAATATACCAACTGGGCGAGATGTCGAATGGGAGCCTCTGGTCGACTTTAGACGGATGGATGTTTCAGAGAATACGATTCATGGTGCGGTAGCATGGGCTCATGGGGACGAGATAATCCACTCTTTTGGAGGGAATGTCTTGATCTATGGCCGCTCCATGATGAAGCCCTTGATGATGAAGCCTTTTGTCAAGGCCTTGGAGGACTTAGATTGGAAGCAAAAGGCCATCTCTTGCTCCTCGCACAATGGGGACACGGAACACGTTGCCGCTGCCCAGTCCTTGCTTACTGAATCCGAGTGGGGATTGATGCAATGCCCCTTGGACGTGCCGTTGATTCAATTCGGGCGCCAGGTAAGGAGGCCGAGGAGATGGTTCCACACATGCTCGGGGGAGCACGCTGCTATTCTCAAAGGCATGAGGAAAATGGGCATGAGTAGGGCTGGTTACACTTTGCCTAGTGCTGATTGGTTTCCGCTGTATTTGGATGTCCTCCGAGAGTACATGAATAAGCCGAATTGGGAGCCATTGAGGGTGGCGAAGGATGGATGCGGATTTCCAACGGTTTCCAATACAGTGAACGAACTGGCGTTGATGTTCGCAAATCTAGTTGTCAGACGCGATGAGGACTGGATATGGGAGGCGATGAATCGTAATCCGGATCTGGTCGGTGGTTTCAACAGATTGGACTCGACCTGTCTTAAGGCCGGTGGCGGGCGAATCGTAGCAAAGGAAGGAGCAGATGGGCTGCTCGGATTAGCCGTGGATCATGACGACTGGCCGAAGGGACTTGGGATAGTGATCAAAATTGCACACGGGTGGAACAGCCAGGCGACATGGTATGTAGCGAGGGCCGTATTGGGCGTGTTGGGAGTCCACCTCAGAAATCCATACCCCCTTCATCGCCAGAAGGCATTCATTGTGCCAGGCATAGTCCCCGAGAAATACTCCTCAGCATTGGAGTCCATCGTTACATGGGACGAGTGGGACCCAGATAGAGACAGATTCTCAATGGATTGGAAAGATTACACCTCTGCGATGACCAGATCTGATCCATACTCCAACGAGGGAATCGGTGATTCCTGATGGATCTGATGAACTATATCGGCGGTAATTTTCAGGCCCATTCGGGAGGGGAGTGGCTCGACGTTATCGAACCCGCTACTGGAAGGCAATTCGCCAGAGTGCCCCTTTCATCATCCTCAGATGTAGACTCAGCGGTTCTCGCAGCCAGGAGGGCCCAATCCGCGTGGGGGGGGCTCAGTCATTCGAAAAGAGCGGATTGGCTGGACATGATAGCAGATGAATTGGAATCTAGGTACGAAGATATCGCTTCGCTCGAGAGCAGGGACACGGGGAAACCAATATCGCTAGCAAGAGCGGTCGATGCAAACAGATCGGTCGCTAATTTCAGATTCTTTGCTGATATGATTAGGGACCATCATGGCGAAGTTTTCGAGATGGCCGATGCGGACAATTTCGTAACCTACAACGCGGTTGGCGTGGGAGCATTGGTCACTCCCTGGAATCTGCCCCTATACTTGCTATCGTGGAAAGTTGCTCCAGCCATAGGGATGGGGAACACCGTGGTGTGCAAACCCAGCGAGATGACTCCAATGACGGCTAATCTCCTCATGGAAGTTATCGATAAAATCGGACTTCCACCAGGGGTGGTGAACTTGGTTCATGGAGACGGTCATGGGGCGGGCAGTTGTCTGGTATCTCATCGTGGCGTGGATCTTGTCTCCTTTACAGGGGGCACGACCACGGGTGCCAAGGTTGCTGCCTCTGCATCCCCTCATTTCAAGAAGCTAAGTCTGGAGCTTGGGGGCAAGAATTCAAGCATCGTATTTGCAGACTGCGATCTCAAGAAGACGATTGAGGGGGTCGGCAGGGCGGCATTCCTGAATCAAGGCCAAATATGCCTTTGTGGCTCGAGGATTCTTGTTCAAGATTCGATTTATGATGAGTTTGTTGAGGGTTTTGTCGATTCAGTTGAGTCTTTGAAAATCGGTGATCCTTCCGAGGAATCTACGCAACTGGGAGCCCTCATATCATCAGACCATTTGCAGAAAGTCAAGGAGTATGTCTCTATCGCAAGAGACGACGGAGGGCATTTCCTTACTGGTGAAGACGATTCGCGGCTTCGATCTTTCCTATCGGAGGATCTGGAGGGCGGTTATTGGATGGCGCCGACAGTCATTGGCGGTCTATCCCCCGATTCACGATGCTCCACGGAGGAAATTTTCGGCCCCGTTGTCACCGTGCATCGATTCAAGACCGAGGAAGAGGCTGTCGAGATTGCCAACAACACGCGCTACGGTTTAGCAGGGAGCGTCTGGACTAGCGATCTGGAAAAGGGGAGGAGGGTCGCTGAAGGCATCCGGACGGGGATGGTCTGGGTCAATACTTGGCTCCACAGAGACCTTCGAACCCCTTTCGGAGGAGTTGGGGACAGCGGAGTTGGACGAGAGGGCGGGAAATGGAGCCTGGACTTCTTCTCTGAGACACTCAACGTATGTGTCAAACGTTAATTCAACATTTGTCGCCTCAATGTCTATACCTCTGATGCTGAATATACTGTCATGAATGAAGGCGGTCCACGGAATACAACGATATCAAGCGGGGGATTTGATGAGGCAAAGGCGGGGTTCTACGCATCAATAGGATTGGGTGCTGCAGTTCTTGCATATGCCATTTGGTACGTCACATTCGAGCTGACGACTGAAAGCGACCATGCTTACCTGATTTTGGGAGGCATGCTTGGAACCATTGCAGTGGGGTGCATAGGTTTCCACGAGTGGAAGCGCAGCCAAGAGGGCGAAAAGCGAGATCAAAATATGGTGGAAGACTACGTCGCTGCCACAGCGGTGCTGTGCGGCGCACTTGCATCGGTCTGGCTATCACGATACTTTGCTTTCGTCCTGAAGGAAGCTGGGATGTATGATGGTCAAATCATTGAAGGGCAATGGGCGCCAACCGTTGAGCTCGCTATAGCACAGACGATTTTCATGCTGCTAGTCATGGAAATATCCACTAGAATGATCGATCGGCACAATCTAGGAACTCTTCCTAGAACCATCGTCATACTCGCACCGCTCTCCCTCTCGTTATCAGCGGTTACGATATGGGTGGACTATGCTGATGGGGTCTTTGATAATTTGAATGCAATCTCGCACGTTTTGCTCCTGAGTGCTGCGATGATCCACGCGCTTAGGCTCGATCGTTCGATTCTGTATCTGATATCTGCAGGGGCCAGCATAGCGGTTCCAGCGCTTGTGGCATGGGGCCTGGATGTAGAATCAGGGGGCTGGATGACCATAATGGTAGTAATTGTAGGGATGACCGCCACAGATCGTGGACTATCCAGAGAAATGATTGAGCAGAGCTCTTGGTTTGTTATTTTCGGGATCCTTCTACTGCAAATTGTCGCATCCATTAACCAAGCTAACTTTGAGATCGGTTCTTTGTCAGTTACTGAGCAGCCCTTCGGACTTTCATTCTGGTTGTGGGCTGCTCTGCTCGTAGGGTGGTTCGCACCTACGACGATGCAGAGAACTCCTGCTATGCCCATAGGACTTGCATTGGCACTTTCGCTATTGGAAGCGGAAGCCGCTTTGATCGCATGGACCGTGGGGATCGCTGCATTCGTTTATCTAGAAACCCGCGATCATGCGAGAGATTGGGTCGTTCGATCGACATACTGGGCGATGATCGTTGCATGGTTCATCTCTGCAGCAATTGCGAGCAGCGAAGGTGGCACATTCTTGGACATCGGGGGCGTCGAGATTAGCAATGCCCACGCACTTGGGCTGGGGTTGCTTCCCGTTTTGATCGGCCTGGGCATATGGAGTGAATCGAGAGGCAGATTCAATTCGTCTAGCGGCTCTTCAATCGCGATTCTAGCAGGAGCCCTGGTGCCGCTTTCTGACAAAGCTGGAGAGTTTATGCCAATACTTCTGATCATCGTAGCATTGGTACAGCTGCGGAGGACGGATATCGGCAGAGATGAAAACGAAATGTGGGATGAAGATTCCGCTCTTGCTGTTTCATGGTGGAATTTTACATGCATCCCTATTCTCGCTCTTGCGATATCCATTGTTGCCATCAGAGACAGGGGCGTCATTCCACTCGAGTTCGCTCATGCCAATCTCCTCCCTCTCGTGGTTGGGCTGGCTATCTACGCGGAGGCCCGCTCGCGGAAGAGAGATGAGGCCTCCATACTGCTGACGCCATTCGGGTTCACTTCGTTGTTCTTGGTGCTCGCTTCGATGCTTGCCATACCGGGAGACATAACCCATTCAGACAGCTTCAATGGAAGCGGAACGATGGGGGATGTCCACATTCTCGAGTGGCGGCTAGCGATATTCCACATCGCAGTGGCAGGTGGCCTTCTCGTTGCGGAATGCGGGGCCATCGGGCGTGTCAGCCCCCTACACCGACTTTCAGGAGCCGTCGTCATGGCAGTCTTTTCAATCGTTTCAGCGATTCAGTTCAATGTCAATCCAGAACATCTTGATGGGGACTCGATAAGACTCCTCGAAAGGGTGCTCAGAGACATCGTGGTAGTGGCTCCGCTGGTGGTTGTAGACAGGATGCTCAAGACGATAGAGGACCTGTCCGACGAGGCGCGAACCATAGGATCCTTCACGCTGCTATCTCTGATTGCAATAGGTGCAACAGACGTCTCAGGAGGGCTGCTCGCGATACCGGTCTTTGCGATAGTCGCATATCGCGCAACTGCTCATGTTAACACTTGGATACTGATGGCACTCCCAATAACTGCCGTGATATACACCCTGATCTTGAGCGGGGGCCTTGCTTCAGAAATAACTCTCATCTACGTACTTGAGAGGATTCCTTTCCTCGGAGAGGAGTCTGGGTTAATGGATATCCCGAGGTGGGGGAGTCTTCTGCTCATATTGCAGATTGGCCTTTCAGCCTATGCTATTCGAGTTGAAGAACGGCCCGACGGAGGCACGAGATGGGGTGCCGATGAAAGGCTCAGCATCGGCATTGCGGCCGTTCTTGCTTTCGCCTTGCTGATGCCCGACTTCAGATTGGTATGGATGTTCATAGCTGTAGGGATGTGGGCTTGGGCGTGGATGAATGGGGTCGTTTGGTGGTTCAATGTCGCCCCTCTGTCGTTTGTTTTCGGCGGGTATGCCATGCTCGATTGGATGCTAGATAATTCTTGGATCGGGATCACTGAAAACGAATTATTCGCGGTGAGCTGTCTAATCGGCGCAGTCATTTCGAGCATTCAGGTAGTAATCCATAGAAACGGCCTTCTGGCCAAGAACTATGATGACTCTGAGGTTATTCATGTCGAAGAGTATCTCCCTGAAGGATGGGGCATTGAGAAGTCGTACGATCCTGTAACTCTCGTGGGTCTGACGAGTCGGGCATGGATGTATCTGCTACTTTGGTTCGCATGGGACATTGGTTTCGTCACATGGGTCATATCGTCAGTAGCGATGACTGTGGATGGAATAGTGTCGGGTCGTGAGAAACTGCTCTATCTCGGCATTGTACTACAGACCGTTGCATGGCCAACAATGGGGTCTCAGGATCTCAATCTTCATGAAGAGACGCTATTGTTGGTCCCAATCCTGCAGTGTCTGGCTTTGGTCTACATTGCATGGAAAGGGCCTTCAGCGATCGGGAAGATATCAATCTCCGAGAAGGGAGAAGAAATCAGCAGGTTTTCGAGTGTCTTGGCCCTTTTAGCCGGATATGCTTACTCACAAGCAGGCGGCTATGGCCTGATTTTTCCTGCACTGGTGCTTACAGTATCGGCACATCACTCCATGTTGGGATTCTCCAGAGACGAATCTTGGAGGAGGAGTTTCGGGCTTGTTGGGATGCCATTGGGCTTCATGGTCGTTCCCAGGGTAAATGAACTCCTATTCGTCGTAATGCTATTCGCTGCGGCGATGTCACTGGTTGGGCAAGGCGTCCTCTACGCCTCAAGGGGCGGACTGGGTATTGGCCGTACGAAAGAGGGCTACGAGGCCATCACGGAGGACATCGGACTCGTGAAACCAGATTTCTCAGGAGATGATCGAGATGAAGAGGTGCAGGGAGATGTGGCGGATATCGAGCCTGAGCCGGACGAGGTCGAGGATGAAGATGAGGAGCCTGAGCCGGACGAGGTCGAGGACGACGACAAAGGGGATTCGTCACCGCCACCGCCTCCCGTCCCGGTTGAAAGAGTGAATATCGGAGATGGAAGATATGAGTCGAGCTCTTCGGCATTGTCGGTTGATCTGCATCCGGAGATATTGCGCGGGATACGGTCCTCGATACCCGAGGGAACTGACGGTGCGAAATGGCGTCCTGTGCTGCGTGTCGCCCCGAACGGTTCGATGAGCGTACAGTGGGAACCTATCCAGTAGGGTGCTTGAGTATCTCCCTGGCATGATCGGGGAGATGTGCCTCTGCTTCGCTGAATAGGTGCTCAGTACTACGAATGGGCCTGTCTTTGGATAGCGACTTTGCCCGTGTGGAGACCAATGCCCACGCAGTCTTGTTTCCGATGCCGGGTATGGAATTGAATTGGGCCTCTGTTGCCTTCATCGTGTCCAGCCCCAATTCAACGCCAGAAACACTTCTGGATCCATGACCGGTAACCAGTACATCGGACATCGTCTCCAGAGGAATCTGGTAAGGAACGCCCACGAGAATTGGATAAGCGCCGATCTGCCTTCCGAAGGTTATCCCTGGTCGCCCGTGCCTTGATGCGTCCCTGTATGAGGGATTCTCCACCTGCTCAGGCAGCCTTATTCTGTCTCCACTGGATTCCCACCAAACGTTCCTCAGGATTGTTCCAACTGGAAGGAGTCGTTCAAGCATGGGTGTGTCGATTGTTGCTCTGACTTCTTTCTTAAATGCGGAGAATGCCTTCTTCGGGACTTCCTGAAAACCAACCCCCTCTACCTGCCTTATGTTGATTCTCCTGAGCATTAGACCCTCTTGGAGAATGGCCCTGAGTAATTTGAGATTCATCTGATAGGTGGCTTTCGTCTCACCATTTAGTCCGGCGATTAGATTCAATCCAGGAAGCAGTTTCGGTAGGCCTCTTGGTCCACGTTCTCGTCCATGTTCATTCACGTGCCTGATTGCAGTCATAAGCTGTTCAGTATTGCAGTTCAGCCAGTTTGCATCATGAACCGCCGGGTCGGCAGACTCCAAGCCAAAGGAGAGAACGGCGCCATCTGTAAGCGTATTCACCAGTGTCTTCGTTATCTGCTCGGATGGTTCCAGATTCTCGGCTATGATCGAGGGATTTGCGTTGTCGACGTGAAGCACTTCGATTCGCCCATCGTCGCGAATCTCATGCAGGACCTTCGCAATGGGCTCGGGATTCGGGATGGGATACTCGAGTTCTACTACTCCTTCGGCCTTGTAGGTGTAAACATCTGTGGCGCCTCCGATTCTGACATTCCTTATGCCCGCATTGACCGCAGACTCTACCTCGGCTATGACGTCCTCCTCATCCCTCCAAAGAGGTACGCCTTTCTTGGGCTCTATACAGAACTTGCACCCCCTCTTGTATCTAACACAGCCCTGGTACAATTCAACCTCGTAGGTGAGTGGTCCTGGGCCCCCGTTGGGGGCGATGATGTCTGGGTGGTCGGTCACCGCTCTGGAGGATGCCCCCCTAAATGCCCATCTTGACCACTGCTCTGTCGTCCTTCTGCGATGAGACCACTGCCCCGTCGTAAGAAAGCAGTCTAGAGTGGCGTCAGTGTCCTGCAGAGAGAGGAAGAGATTCTTCCTCAACGGCGTCCACCCATCTTGACGCCATATCCTCACGGCCCATCCTCCGATTAGAACGGGGCATCCAGAAGGAATGGAAGGAAGTATGGAGTCGACCTCTTTACGGCTGATTGGAGTTCCTCTGACATATTTCCCAGGCACTACAGCACCTGCTAGAATTACTACTCCCTCTATATCTTCGGCGTCCGGCATCAACGAATCGCCACCCATACGTTGTGCTACTCGCCTCCTAAGCCTCAGATCGTCAATCGTGGAATACCTGTATTCTATGCCCCTCTCCTCGAAGACGCCGCAGATGTATCTGGTGTGGAAGCCGATGTAATTCGGGACCCCGAACGCAGCGGGTTCGTCTTCGTACCCATCCAGGACCAGCCAGGCACCGGCCATGTACTCTCGAGGAGGCGTTCGTGCTTGATGCTTCGCAGTCATCGCCGCTTTCGACGGCGGTCCCCGCCCTCTCTCTGGCTGGCCTCTACGACGATCTTTCTTCCTGCCAACTCTGCGCCGTTCAGGGCTTTGATGGCAGCTTCTCCAGCTGATTTTGGAGACAGTGTGACGAAGGCGAATCCCCTGGGGTTGCCGGTATCTCTGTCAATCGGCATGTGGAAGTCTACGACTTCGCCGTGTTCGCCGAATGCTTTCTTGATATCTGCCTCCGTGGCCTCTCTGGATAGCCTTCCCACGAATAGCCTCAGGGGAGCGTTTGCTTCAGCCTCTTTTCTGAGAGTTATCAGCAGCTTTCTCTCTGCTGCGAGTTTCTCTTCATCTGCATCCCCCTGCTTGACGGCATCGAGGCATTCGCTACAGCGAATCGGCTTGCCCATAGTTGGTTTGAATGGTACTTTTGTGTCTTTGCCGCAGAGTGTGCATTTCGTATCGTGCATCTCCCTCCTTGGGCGATCTCGACCTTGCCTCGGCCTTGATCTCGCAGCCTCTCTCGGCATCTCGTGCGACCATCCTCTTCGATGATCTGCAACGGGGGAGAGGTATGGCCGGGCGCCATCGTGGCCGAGCATTCCCTCGGCCTCAGAGGACCATCTTGTACCCTCTCGATTCAGATTCGCAGAGTCCATGCCATCCAGCCTATTGAAGTCAGATGATAGAACTCTGTACCCGGTGTAGTCGCATCTTCTGCATGCCACGTTGAAATCGGGTTTCGAATCGCTGGCGTGTAGCGATTCGCCGCAAGCAGTGCAAATCGCATGGAGGACGCCGAGCGTATGTGCGGACTTGGTTGTTGCACGTATCATGGGATCGGTGGATGTGACACGGGCGCGGACTATGTCTCGTCTCCTCATTGCATCGCCGGCCGACGGCATGAATCGATCGCATAGTTCTGTGACTGTTATGTCCGCAAAGAGTTCCTCTGCAGGAAGGGACTTGGCCTCCATGCCGGGTTTCTCAACGCTGATTATCCTGATTATGGCGACTTTTGGTTGCAAACCATGTACCTCTCCGATGAAATCATCGCCGACTTCCAGGCTGTTGACTCCGAGGTTCGATTCCTTCACGGACCATGCGCCATCTTCCTGATGCAGGGTTCCTGTGACCAGAGCTACCACTCCTCGATCGGTTGTGGACAACCCCGAACCCAACTCAGAATCAGGAGATATGTCAGTGAGCTGCCCCGGGCTGACAACGTCAGATGAGGTTCCCATGATGCCCGCCACCTGAGAGTCGCCTATGAACGGTCCGGCATAATATCGATATTTTTTGCAGGAGTAAGCCGCCAAAATGCAGCTCTTGTCTTGCCTCTTTTTCTTGTATGATGTTCGAAAGTAGCAGGAAGTGCAAATTCTGCCTCGCCATATCTCTCTGAAATCCATCCATTGATGCCAAAAAAAGATGTGATATGGTTTGCCTCTGCACTGTGCATCAAGTGGGCATTCGTTTCTTCACGCAGGATTGTATCCAAGAATGGTCGATCTGCTTTAGGGGTCTGCCTCCCCCACGGAGGGTTACTAATTATCAGGTCTGATGTGTTGAAATCTATATTATCTACACCCAGGGTTGCACAGATAACTTCTACTGAATTAGAAAATCCCATTGTTTCGGCATTTTTCATTGCTGTGTGACAGGCTTCTTTTTGTGAATCTATGAGAATTGCTCTTTCTGCTCCGAGGGCCAGCGCGCCGAGTCCCAGTACGCCATTGCCCGTACCTAAATCAATAATCGTACACCCTTGAAATAAATCTCCAAAGGAGAGGATGTCGGTGAGCCACCTTGCAGCCAAATCACCACTGGTAGCGTATTGCTCGAGTTCTACTGATTTAGATTGGGTTTGTTCAAGACTGGATAGCAACATCGCCAGTTTTCTCACCCTCATGGTAAGTGAAAGTCACTCTCGCCTAAGAACCAATTCTGAGAAACTAGTAATTGGCTATTGTAATAATTCAAGTACTCCCGATTCGAGTTATACGCTGAGTACGATGTCAGATATGTTTTCTTATTCACTTCTGATCATCGTAATGATATTGGCAATACTACTGGTCTATGCTCTTTCTCTGTTAAAATCGATTCAGCAAGAGTCCGCAATGATTCGCGATCAAGCATCACAAATACACACCCAAGGAGAAGTCCAAAGGGAAGCAATAGGCAATCTAGATTTCTCTGTCAAACCTGAGGTCATCACTGCAGGGATTGCAGCTAGCGGAGAGATTCTGAAAGGGGCCGTCGCAGGGACGATGAAGGATCTGAAAATAGCCGAAGATATTGGAAATATTCGTAGTTCTGCTGACTCTGTTGCCAGCGAGGTTGCAGAGATACAGAAGATATTCTTAGACAAGCAAGCCGCTGCGGGCTGGGCAGAGATAGAATTGGAGAGGATTCTCAAGGACTCATTCGCCAATGTAAGTATCAGGAAGAAGGTGCCTAAGCTCGATAGTATTCCTGATGCTAGTTTGAAGCTGTCTGATGGTAGGATTCTTTGTATCGATTCAAAATTCCCCATTAAGGCATTTAAGGAGACTCTAGCTGTTTCTGAAGGAGGTATTGGAGATGAAGATGGTAGATCCAGAATTGGCAACAAGAAAGCGTTTTTAGAAGCCGTTAGAGGACATGTCACCAAAGTTGAGTCCAGTTACATCAGACCTGAGTTAGGGACTTCGGAAGTTGCCTATCTTTACATTGCATCAGAGAGAATTTACGACTACATGATTGCTCCAGATAATCAAGAGGAGTCTACTCTGATTCGTGATGCAGCGAGCAGAGGAGTAGTCGTCTGTTCTCCTAACACTCTGATTGCAAATATGCATCTCCTGCATATCGCAGAGAGAGCCATGGGGATTGCTGAGAAGTCAGATGAGATTATCAGAGGGCATGTCCGTCTCAGGAACGATTTGAACAATTTACATTCCGTTTGGGGGAAACTTAGCACTCAGATTAGCAACTCCTATTCAAATCGCACCAAACTACAGGAATCGATGGAATCTCTTGAGAGAGCTTTGGACTCACTTGAGAGTCTAGATTTGAGTGGGGATGAAGACTGAATACCTCTTCCGAGGCCCATGGTAGACTGGGGTTCAATGGATTTTCACCCTGTAGTACATCTTCCTGACGAATACGAAGTTAGAGACTTTACTTCTGGAGATTATTCTCCTTCGAAATACGAATTTGACATAGGTCGATACGATGAACTACGCCCTGGAATGTATTCTACCGAACTCTTTGCAGGAGAGAGGTTTCTGCATGTAGGCATAGACATCGGAGGGCCAGTGGGAACTCCGTGCATGGCCTTCATGGATGGCGAGATATCGCATTTCGGTTACAATCCAGCGGCTGGCGACTACGGTAATGTAGTCATAACCAGGCATGAGATAGGCGGAGTTCTAGTTTGGGCCTTGTATGGGCACTTAGATGCCGCATCAATAGAAGGAAAGTGGGTCGGGCAGAAGGTGAATGCTGGAGAGGTAATAGCTTGGTTTGGAGCATTCGATGAGAACGGCGGATGGGACCCTCACCTACACTTTCAGCTCTCCCTTGTAGAGCCAGAGACTCACGATCTTCCCGGAGTAGTAGCGCCTGAAGATAGGATGAATGCTCTAGCGATATACCCTGACCCTAGAAATGTCCTCGGCCCGCTCTACTAAACCGTAGACAGGTGGGCCTTCAAAGAGGGGATTGCAGCCATCTCGGATGGGTCTACTCCGCGATACACGGCTAACATGATGCTTATCCAATCAGTGATATGCGCAAGGCTCAGTAATTGCTCGACAAGGGTATCGCCTGGAGCTTCCAGTGTCACCCTTATTGAGTCTCCCGAATGCTTCTCGAACCACCTCATTCTCGATAGTGTCCTAGAGTTAGAGAGATTCGAATTGATGAGGATAAGTGCTTGATTCTCGGATGCCTTTTCCGTCCACGGAATTATCTCATTGTGGTTCATCTCAGGTACCTCTGAGGAGCGAGCGAATAGGTCCGAGTTCTCATTGAGTTGACTTACGAATCTACGGGCAGCGCACCCCATTATGCTCGGGGACACTATCCCGATGTCATTCTCGCCAATCGACTTGGCAGCCCCATATGCCAGTGTTGAGCCGGTCGACGGGTCCCAATCGGACGAGAGTCGTCTCAATCTGCCGATCATGCCCCCGATGTCTTCGTCCTTCGGTGCCGGCAGGAGGCCCATGGACCAGAGTATGGATAGTTGCGTGCCGATGAGATGGCCGAAGGCCGATCTCGGCATTTGGCCGCTGGGAACTGCGATATGTACTGCATCCTCTCTGTCGGAGAGTATCTCTTCCAGTTTACCTCCGGAGGATATCCCTATGACGCTGCCACCCTCCTCCAGAGCCTTTGAAACTCCATCCAGGGTTTCTTCTGTATTCCCAGAATACGAAGTTGCGATGATGAGCCATTCCGGGCCCCACCAAGAAGGGAGCCCATAGTCCCTCCAATGGAGTACGGGGAGACCTGCCTGCCTATCTGCGATGGTTGTCAGAAACGTTCCGCTCGCACCTGATCCACCCATCCCTATACACAGCACACCGACCCAATCATCATCACCAATAATTCCGATATCCCTCTGGAAGGCGTTTTCCAGATCGTCCACGAAACCGCGGGTGAAGCCCGCCATGTCCTGCTTGTCGTGCTGCTCGAGAAGTTCAATCGGGTCAGACATCTCCGAGCCCTCCCCCCGCTGCATACGGGATTGCCAGCCATTGATGGTCTATCAACCCAATACGGATCGACTCTTCTCCATTGTAGTCGAACGGGAGCGCGACGGTGGCCATCTTCCAATCTCCCGGTATCAGTACTTCCGCCGCGGAACCGTCACGATCGAGTATCTGGACGTTTATCTGGTCGCTGGTTGAGCAAACCACGGATGATTTTTCCATGTCTCTCCACGTCTTTCCGCTTCTTTGGTTCGAAGAAAACGATCCTAGGATGGGTCCGTCCTTCTGCCAAGAGGTGATGATCCAGAGTTTGTCCTTTAGCCTAACGACGTCCCCTATGGAGAAAGCTGGCTTCCTGTAGGAAACGGTGAGTCGCGTCACCTCTGCGCCGTCTTTGACGCCGACTACAGTGGAAGTTTCCTTAACGGTGCCTCCGAAGCGGCTCACGAGTCTCCTTGCCCACATTCTTGCCATTGATTTAGAACCCAGCTGAAGATCCCAGCCCCCTTGGACAGGACCCTCTTTCGTAATGAAGAACAGCGGGTCGTTGGTGCCTTCTCCGAGCATCTCGTTCAGAGTATTACGAATGGCCCCTATTTCATCTCTGGATAGTCTTCTTCCTGCAGATCTTATCTGGAACTCTGCCTCGAAGTAGGCGCCATCTTTTCTTGAGCAGGTCTGGCAGATTGTATCGCTTGTCTGGAGAAGTATGGTATGTTGGTCATCAAAGTGAAGTCCGTGTACCGTTGCGCTGACATCCACGAATATCCTAGAAGTTCTATCGTCAATTGTCTCGACGGTGAGGCCTACATCGACGTCCTCTGCTTCAGATAGAATCTCGAGATTGTCCTGAACCCTAATTTCTGCTATCGAAAGATCGTCATTATCGCTCCAGCTCTTCCCTACGTTGTGAAGCCTGCACTTGGAGCATCTTGCTTGTTGCAGGCGTTCGGGTATCTTGGATAGATGCGTTCTGTCACGGAGGCAGGACTCGCAAAGTCGACCAGCGTACACCGGCGGAGGGGCCCCGCAAACGATGCAGAACTCCTGTGCCATCATTCCTCGCCATCACGAGGGTGGGGGGTTCGGGCTTCAAGGGTGCTGGCCGGTGAATTTGCAACATTGCGGTATCTTGACCACAACCAATTCGCATAAAGTGCAAGAGAGCCGATCAAGATGGCATATGCTACAATGAGGTGCGTCTCTCCTGCCAATTCATTCGCCCCCATGCATTTCATCGAGAGCCTTGAGGTTCAATTCTATCTCAGCCTCTGCAGAATATAGTTTGTCGGAGATTATCGAGAATCCGATGAACAGAAGTGTGACGGAAACGAATCCTAGCAGCATCACGGTACGGATGGCTGGATCGAGTCCGGATTCTTCGCTTTCTATGATAACCACTCCCGGATGTCTCTTCTGGTAGATGGTGGTTGCCACTGCCGTGATGGGGACTAGTATGAATCCGAATAGCCCCACTGCGGCTATAGTGTCCCTTGTTGAATCATGATCCGGTTGCGATCGTCTCGCCATGACGATGAATAGTGCAAGGGCGGTGAGCAGTGCGAAGGTATTGAGCCGAAGATCTGCCCAGTCCCAGGGAACGCCCCATTCAGCCATGCCCCATATTGGCCCTGAAGTTATGACTCCGAAGCCGAATAGGAGTCCTAAATCGGACCCGGATTGGACTAACCTCCATGAACGTTCAGTGCGACGCAGATACCATCTTAACGATCCCCAGAAGAGCATGCTAAACGCAAGAAAGGACGTCCATGCGAAAGGAACGTGGAGGAATATTATCCGATAAGCGGCAGGAGCCCTCCACTGGCTCGGGTTGACGTCAGGAGCCCATGTGATTCCTAGGAATATGGTTGCAACTAAGCCCACCGATCCCAAAGTCAACAAGGCAGTGGCATGGGCGGGGATGCGTACCATGAGTTAGCCGTCACGGCCATCATCAATGAATCAATGCCTTTACTCGTCGGGTATGATGACGGCCGCACCCCACACTGATGCAGCGATCAGGCTTGAGCATATGATTAGGCCAAGTGGCGTATCGAACCCGATATCAAAATGCATTCCTTCGTAGAGTATCTCGGTTGTAGCGTCCACCAGCATGAGAAATGGCCAGACCAGTATGGCCATCATCAGAGATGCTGCAACTGCAGTGCTGCGTTCGAAACCTGACACGAGCATGTGTATTGCGGTTGCTGCAGCCCCTATGTCCAACATCGAAAGTGCTGGGAGCCATAGCCACGCATATGCAGAAGGATCGATGTCGGGTGAGCTGTTTGAGAGGACCATGAAAGAGAGATACGTTAGTGGAATCGGTAGCAGCCACGGTGAGCCGACTATTGATGAGAGGGGCCTTATCGATCGGCCGAGATGGGCTCGCCACCAATCTCCCGAACGCCTCTCTTTGAGACGATCAATCAGTGCAGGTCGCACCAGTATTGCAATCAATGCAGGGACAAGGATGTAAAATGCGAGTGAGGAGGGGGCTCCGTCTGAAATTGCGTCTAACCCTATTGAACGGAGTAGGAAGAGTGCTAGAAGGGCTGGAACGATTCTCTGAACGGTATCCACTGGATTCCTCATCTCGAGAGCCAGTATCCATCTGCCAAGTGCTGATACTGCGTTGCCGGTGGGAGTGGCGTCTGTAAACGGGGGGTCATCGACGTGGTGACTCGAGCCGGATACCGATATCGTGCCCGAAGATATCTCAACTGTCCTATCAGAAATTTCGATTATGGCCTCATCGTGGGTTGCTATGACGATTGAGTGGCCCTTCTCCTTAAGAGAAAATATCGAATCGTGGAGGAGGTTCCGTGATGCGGAGTCCAGACCTTCACTTGGCTCGTCCAAGAGTATGATTCTCGGTTCACTGGACTGCATAGCAGGAAGTATCGCAGCAAGTATTGACACTCTTTTCCTCAGCCCTTGGGACAAAACAGCAAGTCTGTCTTCGGATCTATGAGACAATGCCCACTTTTCCATGGCGGCATGGATTGTTTCATCGGCCAGTGATTTCCCGGCGACCATTGATGCAGTCTTGAGTCTCTCAATCACCGTTTCATCCAAGCATGCACCATCAGTCTGCAGAGCGATAGAAAGGCCCGGTACGGGTGTTCTTCTGCCTCTTGAGTCTCTAATAGGTATTGATTCCTGATCAGGAAGGGGCATCACCACCTCACCGGATCTCGGAGCGTGCAGCCCTACAAGTGTCTCCAAAAGTGTTGATTTACCAGATCCATTTGGACCTGTTAAACACAGTATTTCTCCACTGATCACATCGAGGTCTATGTCTTCCACCACAGTTCGAGAACCTCGTAGCACGGTGGTCCCCTTGATGCGAAGGACTGGGTACGACATGTACCCTCCCACTGCGGAGGGTCCTTTCATTGCACCGCAAACAGCCGGAGGGGCTATTCATGGGCTTCAACCGTCTTGATTCGGGGAGAGGTGTGGAGATATACTGGAGTGACCTGACGCCGGGCGACTTTGTCACGCTCAGTGTCCTATTGGTTTTCGCATTTGGACCCTATGTCTATGCCGTCCGTTCAGGTGTCAGTCTTGCCCTTGCCACTGTTCTGTCTCTTCTGCTAGTTACGTTCTTCCAAGCCGGGGTAGATTTACTGGGATTGGCGTTTGAACCGATTGCATTTCTTTCGCTGATTCCAGCTATTGCCTTCGAACCTAGTATGGCTCACAGATGGATTACTGCAGGTTGGCTGCATGCTGATTGGTTCCATGTCCTTCACAATATTCTCGTTATAGCGCTAGTCGGTGTTCCTCTTGAACAACGGTTGGGGGCGAGAAGGTGGATGGCGATTTACTTTGTTGGGCTTCTGGCGGGTAATTTGTCATGGGTCGTGACTCATATCGGGGATCCAGGGGCATCATTGGGAGCGAGTGGCGCTGCCTTCGGACTGCTCGGTGCGTACATGGCGGGCTGGCCAAGAGATGAAATCGAGTTCCCCCTGCTGTTCCTAATCAGAGCATGGCCGGTATGGTTGATCACTCTGATCAAATTAGGATTTGAAATCTATACCATGTACGAGGTGGAAAGTCTGGGGCAGTCAACGGGAATTGCTCATCTTGCGCACGTAGGGGGCTTCTTTGGCGGGTATATTCTAATCAGGCCGATTGCCCGAAGTGGTAATGTTCCCCTGGAGGGGGATTTTGAACAAAACGAAGCGTCGGGGATAAGGCCAATTGGGGTTGACCCTTGGCAGGAAAGGGGATTGACCCCCTCAGATCCTGTTAAGAGAATACTCAGAAGACTGAGGGAGGAAGGGGACGAGATGGAAACTCGCCAGGCATGGGTTGAAGAATTGGCTGAACATGCGATTTGTCCTGAATGCGGGGGTGCATTGGAGGCGCTTCAGGGGCCAATGGGCGGTTATGTTGTGGTGTGCTCATCCAACCGGAAGCATCTTCGTTGGCCATAGGGACCGTGTGAGGGGGGCGGATATGGTATCTGAAATCGCGATGTCTGCGTTTGATGTGGCGAGAGTGCGCGTCGAACTTGAGCAACTGGTTGGCGCACGTGCTCAGAAGGCATACCAGCCGCACTATGAGCAGGTTGTCCTCAGGATGAAGAAAAGCGGCTCTAGTCCGATAGATCTTGTAATCGTCAGAGGTAAGAGGGTCTATCTCTCTGAACGCGATCGACCTATGCCCCAGAATCCCTCTTCATTTGCAATGACTTTGAGGAAATATCTCGGGAACGCACGATTGATTGGAGTTCTCCAGATAGGATTTGATAGAGTTCTTAGACTTGATTTTGAGCATGGGCGAGGAAAGATTTCACTTGTTATCGAGATGTTCAGAGACGGTAATGCGATCCTGGTTGATCATGAAGATGTAATCATCCAACCGCTCACCAGTGCAGCCTACAGCAGCCGGGTGCTGAAAAGAGGAGAGCGTTACGCTCCGCCCCCCTCGGCTACGGATCCCCGTACGCTTGATGAGAAGGGATTGTCAGATCTTTTCAGAGAAGGCGACCGGGATTTGGAGCGTACCCTCGCTGGGAGGGTGAATCTCGGGAGGAGGTATGCGGAATTGGTCTGTAGAATTTCAGATATTGATCCGCGTTCTTCAATCTCAGACCTTGGCGAAAAGGAGCTCTCCTCGCTTATAGTGACCATTCAAACGCTCATGGAAGAGTCTGACAGAATAGGGGAAGGTTCAGTGTGGTCTGAACATGAAGAGGGCTCAAACAAGTTATTCTCCCCATTTACTCATTCACCTGGGGAAGGTCTGGTCAGGGAGGCTGTCAAGTCCCTATGTGCAGCCATTGACTCAATTTATGGGGAATATGATGCAAAGGCTCTGGCCAGAAGAGTGGAAGAAGCAGTGCTAGAAGAAGAAGGCGGTAGAGATGATGACAGGCTGGCTCGGAGAGCCCACCAACAACGAGAGGGGATAGAGTCGTTCGTAGAAGAAGCTTCGGTATTCCAGAAGAAGGGGTCATCCATGCTCGAAGAATGGGTCCATCTTGAAGAGATAAGATCCCAGATCGAACAACAAGTATCGAAGGTTGGATGGTCTTTGACATCAGAGCAAGCATCCAATTCAAAATGGATCTCAGAGATTGATCCAGCCAGCAAAAACGCAAAGGTTCTCTTACCTGATTCAAACGGTGAGCCTGGTCAAGAGGTGCTGATTTCGATAGAGGGTACGGTGCATCAGAGTGCTCAAGATTACTTCGAACGGGCACATACGCTGAAGGCCAAGGCAGAAGGGGCTAGAAAGGCACTGCAGAAAACGGAAAGCGAACAAAAGAAGATTTCTTCCAAAGCTGAAAAAGAGCGTAATAAGGGCAAGGTATCATCGGTGCGTAGAACTAGGAGATTTTGGTTTGAACGCTATCGATGGGGCATTGTGGGCCCGGGCAGGTTGATGGTGGGCGGGAGAGATGCCCGTGGTAACGATGCGGTCGTGAAAAAGCACCTTTCAACAGGAGATCTCTATCTTCATGCCGATCTCCATGGAGCGGCCTCATGTGCTCTCAAGAGGGTAGATGGTTTGGAACTGGGAGAAGATGAAGGCATCGTTTCAGAGGGAGTTTGTAATTTCAGGATTGTACAGTCCATAGACGGGGCTCCCGAAGACCTTCAGATGCTCTCAGAAGATGAGAAAGAAGAGGCTGCAGCGTTGGCAGCATGCTGGTCAAGAGCATGGGGGGCTGGTTCGGCAGCTGCGACAGCGTTCCATGTTCGGCCCTCCCAGGTAAGCAAGGCCACAGAAAGTGGAGAGGCACTTGGAAGAGGGTCGTTCGTAGTACGGGGCAACAGGGGATGGCATCGCGATCTGGTATTGAAAATGGCAATCGGACTGGGGACCGTTAATGGTATCCCAATGCCTGTGCCTGGCTCCGTATCTGCGATTGGCAATTTATGTGATCGTTGGGTGGAGATAACTCCTGGGAGAGAGAAGAAAGAAGACGTTGCAAGGCGTATATCGAAAGCTACAGGGCTCGATCATGGCGAAGTACTTGCTGCGCTTCCGTCGGGAAATTGTGATTTGATGGACCACGGGCTTCTGAAGGCTTAATCGCCATTATTCCATTCTCTAGCGGTCATAGCATATTGAACAATATCTATCCAATGATCATAAAGCCATTCTCTCTCCACACTCACACCTTCTTTCCGAAAGCCTAGCCTCTCGGGTATGGCTCTGGAGGGCAGATTATCGATGCCCGCTTCTATCACAACTCGATGAAATGCGCAGGCGTTCAGTAGAACATCTACCAATGCGCCTACCGATCTAGTCATCAGGCCATTTCCGCAATGTTCCTCGTCTAGCCAATAGCCTATCCAAGCAGTCCTATTTCCATGATCGATTCGATTGATGCTCAGAGTTCCCACGATTTCATTGCCATATTCAAGCAGCAATAACAAGGCCTCCATTCGACTGGCCTTCTCGGACTGGTCAAGGATGAAGTCAGTCTCGTCAGATATGCTGTTTGTATCATCGAGCCAGGGTAGATGTTTCCTCAAGAATTTTCTATTTTTGTTGACTACTCTGAACAGTTCAGGTGCATCATCGGGCCGAGCAGCCCTTAGATTGAGATCTTCAGACACTGGAATAGCATCTGGGATGTAAATCACGTCATATGGTTGCATCTAGAGGATATGAATGCCGTGGTAAGTTGATTCGGCGTGTATAGATCGGTAGATGGCGGACTCAACTGATAAGGTGTAGCGTCTCTCGGTAGCCATGGCCGGAGACAAGCCCGCTGGCAATTGGACCTACGGGACCTATCTTGAGTTGGATCGTTTACTACAGCTACAGGGCGATGATAGAGGAGTCTCGAGAGATGAAATGCACTTCATCATCGTCCATCAGACGTTTGAGTTATGGTTCAAGCAAGTCATCAAAGAATTGGAAGGAGTTCGAGATGAGTTGGGGGCCTCCTCAGTACCAGAAGAGGCGATTCCATCCTGCGTCCACGGGATGCGCCGCATAACTGAGATATTCCAATTAATGGCTCACCAGTGGGGCGTTCTTGAAACTCTCACTCCTCAGGGCTTCCTTGCTTTCAGAGATGGACTTGGGACGGCATCAGGTTTTGAATCGTATCAGATGAGGGAATTGGAAATTGTTCTTGGGCTGACACCCGAAATGAGGGGTTCTAATTTTGACCCGCTTCTTCAATTTAAGAAAATTGCAGAAAGAGATCCGACTCAGAAGCATGCTCTTGATCGCCTGATCCGTGCCAGTGAGAAGCCTTCCCTACATGAGGCAGTGAGGGCGTGGGTCCGCAGAACTCCTATCATGGGCTCGAATCCTGGCGACGAGGGGGATGCTGCAGTCGTTTCGAAATATGTTAACGATCATCTGGATGCATTCGAAAGGCACTCGAAAGATCAAGAGGCGGCTATGCTGCGATCTAGCGATATGCCTCCGGAGGCGATTAAAGGTAGATTTGAAGGGGCTAGGGCTCAGGTGAGGGAGTTTCTTCTTCCAGATGGTGAGTTAGATAGGTCAAGAGCAGGGCTTCTGTTCATAGAGTCATATCGAGAATTGCCTCTTTTAACTTGGCCGAGAGCACTTGTAGATGCTGTTGTAGAACTCGAAGAGGCCATGGTGAAATGGAGGCATGCTCATGCAAGAATGGTTGAGAGGATTATCGGGAGAAGGGTAGGCACGGGAGGATCTTCTGGCGTCGACTATCTTGATGCTACAGCAGCCTATCGTGTATTCACGGATTTGTGGGGTATTCGAACGGTCTTGGTCAGACCGGAACTTAGGCCAGAGATTGAAAGACCCGAATTCTACAGCTTTTCTTCGGGTTCCGACTAAGGGGGCTGATCATTGCCGCTTATCTTTGTGACCGTACTATTGAAATCGACTCGGTACTAGGGGAGGCTCGTGGCAGTGGCAGTGATTGCGGGTTATGCTCGTACCCCCTTTGGCAAGTATAGGGGCAGTCTCTCGGAATATTCCGCCGTACAGCTAGGCACGATGGCAATATCTGGATTGTTAGATTCAATGGACATACCCCCTGGGTCGGGAGTTGTTGATGGAGTATACATGGGGATGGTCCTTCAGGCGGGTGCCGGGCAGGCCCCAGCTAGACAAGCCGCGATGGGTGCAGGGCTCCCCCTGAAGACCCCTGCCACCACCCTGAACAAGGTATGTGGCTCCTCATTGAAGGCAGTCATGATAGCTGCATCGGAAATTGAAGCAGGACGGTCCGAGATCTTGGTGGCAGGCGGGATGGAGTCCATGTCGAATGCTCCGATGATAGCCGGTAATGTATCTAAAGGGAAGTCTGTAGAATACTCAAGTCTTGTATCGATAATGCAGCATGATGGATTGAGAGACGCGTTTAGCGGTGAGTCGATGGGTATTACTGGAGAAACCATCGCTATTGAGGAACGAGTATCGAGATCTGACGCCGACGAGTATGCACTTCAATCCCACAGTAGGGCATCGACCGCATGGCGGAATGGATGGATGGGGAAGGAAGCGCTAACAATACCAAACCTCAGCAGGGACGAGGGCATCAGAGATAATTCGACAATGGAGATCCTCGCCGGTCTTGGATCGGCCTTCTTAGATGGAGGAGTAGTTACTGCTGGGAACTCAAGTCAGGTGAGTGATGGCGCAGCAGCACTGTTGATTTGTTCTGAAGAGGCCGCGAAACGGGAAGGTTGGCCGATTATATCCAAAATTGTTGACTTTGAAACATCTGGGGTTGAGCCATCCAGGGTGATGTCTGCACCGATACCATGCATACAATCTCTGTTGGAAAGAAATGGTCTAGAAGCAGGAGATATTGATCTTTACGAGCACAATGAAGCATTCGCTACAGCATCTTGTGGCATACGAGGGCATTTCGGAATCGATAATGATCGTTTCAATGTACATGGGGGTGCAATTGCGATGGGTCATCCCTTGGGAGCTTCTGGAGCTAGATGCCTGATGAGCCTGCTGAATGCCCTAGAAAGAACTGGAGGGGCTCTCGGAATCGTCACACTGTGCCTCGGTGGTGGAAATGCAGTAGGGATGTTGGTCTCACGCGATTGATGATTAGACGGCGGTGCCCTTATGAGCGTCATACAATCGGCTGGAACCATGCCTCGAACACATACTAGGTTTGAGAAAGCTCGCATTCTCGGCGCTCGAGCCCTTCAAATTAGCATGGGTGCTCCTCTCTATGTCTCTGAAGAAGAGCTCCGTGAGGCATTCATGCATGAGCTTATCCAACTTTATGGAACCGAGGAAGCGAAAGTTCGCTTCGTCCTTGATCCGCTCAAGATTGCAACCCTCGAATATGAAACTGATCGAATACCGATCGATGTTGAAGTTGCTGACAACGAGTGATTGAAGCAGGTGCGCTGTCTCGGTGGGGACATGGAGACTGGGGGCTTCGTCAAGCGGGTTCGTGCGGGAGCAAGAGATTACGCAGAGCGCGTCCCGATTACCACTCTGTCGATAGTCGTTCTAGCTGTCACCGGATCAGTCATTACGATGGGCGGGATGATTCGTATATACGACGCTGGAGAATCCTGTCCTGATTGGCCCACCTGCTTCGGAACATGGGGGTTTGATGTCTCTGAAGAAGAGCAGGGGGCGTGGTGGGAAGAGAATCCGGAAGAGGAGGATTCGCGCGGGGCGCAACACAGATACACTACTTTCGAGATTTTTACTGAATGGTTCCATCGACTTCTTGCAGGCGCGTTACTAGGTCCGATGATGCTTCTGCTTTGGGTCTGTACCCGTGTTCAAAGTACAGATAGGCAAGTTAGGAATGCGGGTCTTTTGGGTCTTATTCTGATAATTTGGCAAGGATTCCTTGGATGGCTTACGGTCAGAATGGACAACGAACATTGGTCGGTTGCTTTGCACCTCGTAAGCGCCTTGGCATTCACCCTGTGCATATTGTGGTTACTTTTGTCACGTTGGAGAGAGACGGGGAAAACGCCTGAAGCGATGAAGATACATGCAAACTCGAAACAGAGAAGAATGGTTGCATTATCGTCGGTAGGCGCTCTTTCAGCCGTGTTTATCGGAGTTTATGTCTCCACGACAGACGGTGCGAATTATGGGTGCGGCGTAGCAGGGATTTCTGAAAGTTGGCCGCTGTGTCATGGCGAATTACTGATTCCAGTAGATGACATTGCGACTGATTCACAGATAATTCATCGCACGATCGTGGCGTTGGAAGGAGTTGCGCTTCTCATTGCTTCATTTACAACTTGGAAACGTGTTTCATTCGAGCCTGGGTCGAGAAGGTTGGCACAATGGGTAACTCTTGCCACTAGCGTTTTCCTATTCAATGGATTACTGGGTGGCCTGTATGTGATATCATATGATCCGGGCACCAATTCATTCTGGGAAGTTCTATCACTTCTGCACCTGCTGGTTGGGTCCATTTCATTCCTTATTCTTGCGACTATCTGGATCGCGAGTCGAGAAGATATGACGTCCATTCCCGATGGTATCTCTTCATAGGCTCAAGGGGGAGTCGGCAATCATGATGGCATGGCTTCGATTGACGAAGCCGGGGGTAGTGGTACTCCTGCAAGTCACTGCAGTGTGCGCTGTTCTGATACACGATCTGACCCTTGATACCAGGCCCAGCATCAGTCATACCCTGGAATCAGTGGGGGTAACCGTCTTGGGCGGTTATCTAACAGCAGGAGGCGCGAATGCGATTAACATGTGGTACGATCGTGACATAGATCCAAAAATGAAGCGTACGAGTAATCGCCCCATTCCATCAGGAGTTATCAGCGCAAACTGGGCTCTTCTTTTTGGAGTGTCAATTTCCTTAACTGGTGTTGTTTGGTTCACATTGATGGGGGGCGAGATTGCAGCGTTCTGGGCTGCTTTTAGTATTCTTTTCTATGTCTTCGTGTACACGATATGGCTCAAAAGGAGCACTGTTCAGAACATAGTTATTGGAGGTCTTGCTGGATCAACGCCTCCCCTGATAGGGTGGTGGGTCGCCTCGGGTCCAGCTTCTCTGGATTGGTCTGGAGTAGTGCCATTGATTATCTCATCTTTGGATGCTGGAAGTTTTGTCCCATACTACATGGTGGCTCTGATATTCCTGTGGACGCCCCCTCATTTCTGGGCCTTGGCCCTGTACAAATCAAAGGAGTATCATGAGGTTGGAGTACCCATGATGCCCGGCGTCAAGGGACCCAGGAGAACGATTCTCGAGATGCGCGTATATGGCTGTCTTCTGCTTCTAACTTCATCTATCGGGCCGTATCTGATATTCTCCGGAAATGATTCAAATGCATACATATTCTTCCTAATGGGTTCATTATTCGTAGCAATATGGTATGTTAGAACGCTTTTTGTTTTGGATCATGATGAAGAAATGGATAGTACGGGCAAGATGCCGAAGGCGGCCCGGTCATTTTGGGTGTCTCAACTGTATCTTGGACTCATGTTCCTCATGGCATTATTTGCATCATCAGGGGATTTTGGCTCGATTATTGGTCCGATATTGGCTGCTTTGATGATAGTCAGGAGTGAGAAAAAGTTCTCGGAAACAGGGAATCCGTTTGTGTGATTTCCTCCGAATGCTTGAAACACGTTCAGTACGGTGGGAAGGACGGCGTAGACGATGGATGAGCGGGAATTGATCTATGACTGGAACAACATAGAGCCTGAAATCCAAAGGGATTCGGGCAATCACCCTCATCCGGTGTGGTTTGATGATGAGACACTTAGAGACGGTTTGCAGAGTCCGAGTGCTAGGAACCCCACGATAGCACAAAAAATCGAGCTTCTGGATTGCATGGAGGGATTGGGTATCCAGAAAGTTGACCTTGGCCTTCCAGGCGCGGGTCCGTATCATGTCGAGCACATAGATTCGATGCTTGGACACATGGGGGAGAACAGCTACTCGATACGCCCTGGTTGTGCTGTTAGGACCTTGGTTTCAGATATTGAACCTCTTGTCGATCTTCAGGCAAAACATGAGCGTCAGATACAAGCAAGTGCGTTTCTTGGCACGTCTCCTATTCGCCAATATGCTGAGAACTGGACAATGGAGAAAATCATGAATACTGCGGAGAAGGCAGTCGAGTTTGCAATCGATAACGATATCCCTGTCATGTTTGTTACTGAAGATACGACCAGGAGTCGTCCGGAGGACATCAAGGCCGTCTACACAAGAGCCATTGAGCTTGGTGCAGATAGGATTTGCATCTGCGACACCTGTGGCCACGTCACCCCCAGCGGAGTACGTAGCCTGATGTCATTCATACAGCAAGAAGTGATACCGGACTCGGGTGTAAAACGTCGCGACATAGAAGTAAATTGGCATGGCCACCAGGACCGAGGGCTCGGAGTTGCAAACAATCTCGCAGCAGTTGAGTCCGGGGCGGATGTGATACACGGTACTGCATTAGGGGTGGGGGAGAGGTCTGGTAATGCCCCTATCGACCAGACCCTCGTCAATCTAAGCCTGATGGGCGTTATTTCGAATGATTTGACTGGTCTGAGCAACTACATGAAAAAGGCCAATGAGTACATCGAAGTGCCATTGCCAAGAAATTATCCGGTTTTCGGCGATGATGCATTTGAGACTGGTACTGGCGTGCATGCCTCTGCAGTTATCAAGGCCATGAAGAAGGGTGATGACTGGCTTGCAGACAGAGTGTACTCGGGGGTCCCTGCAGGCGACTTTGGTCTTCACCAAGTCATACGAATTGGGCATATGAGCGGTCGATCGAATATCGTGCATTGGCTCAATGAGCATGGCATTGAGGAGTCTTCATCGCTGGTCGAGCACTTATTCGACGTAGCAAAATCACAAAGAAGACTCATGAGTGAGGAAGAGGTCTTCGCAGCAATCAAGGCGCACAAAGAAGCGGTCTGATTTTTACTGTGTTCGGAGTCCAGAGGATGTGCGGTACTCAATAGCGATGGCCTTCATCCTGATTTTATCGCCCGTAGGAGGTGTAGTTGGGGAATCGGTTCCCTCTGAATATTCTGAAGATTATTCAATTCTGGAACAGTTTTCTCCAGAGGTCTCTGCGGCCTTCCAAAGAGCGCTTTCGGATAGTGGTTCATATGAGGGCCATGATGGCAACTGGATACTTCTGAGCGAGGAAGAGATGGATTTCCTCATTGATGTCCTCCCAAGTGGGAATTTGGAAGCCGTGGGCTGGATGGATGCAACATACGTATGGACGCCTTACAAATCTGCTAAATCTTTGGAGATGCTTGAGAGGCTTAAGGATCTAGATTTCATCGAGTTATTCATACCGGATAAGCAGCAAAAAAAGACGCCTAGGTTCATTCCGAATGATCCTGATTTCCCTGAACAGTGGCATCTCTCCAACACAGGACAGACAGGTGGGTTGCAGGGGGAAGATGTTAACATCACAGGAGCGTGGAACTCTTACAACGGCTCAGGGGTGACTATCTCAATTGTAGACGATGGTCTTGACCACGCGCATCCGGATCTTAGCCCCAACTATGAAGCCTCGACTTCATACGATTTCTGCGATTCAGACTCGGACCCAAGCCCATCTGGGAACGATGCTCATGGGACTGCTGCAGGAGGGGTGGCGGCAGCGGCGGGTAATAACGCGGTAGACGTCACGGGGGCGGGTTTCGGGGCGAACCTAGCTGGGAGCAGGCTAATCGCGTGTTGGGGCGGCGATTCATTGGATGCCTCTGCACTCGGTTACATGCCACAGGATATCGATATCTACTCGAACTCTTGGGGGCCCTCGGACGACGGTGCAACTATTTCCGGACCGGGGCCATTGACACTTTCAGCGATCGAGAACGGGATATACAACGGGCGAGGAGGATTAGGGAACATCTACACCTTCGCAGCAGGAAATGGGCTGGAGAATGATGATGACTCAAATGCGGATGGATTCACGAACAATAGATTCACAATCGCCGTGACAGCAGTGGACCATAATGGCGAGCAGTCTTGGTACGCTGAACCAGGAGCGAATATCCTTGTGGCTGCTCCCTCAAAAGGAGATGGGGTAGGCATAACCACGACCGATGTAGCTGGATCCTCGGGGTATAATGGAGGAAATGTTACGGATTCCTTTGGAGGGACGTCGAGTGCCACCCCCCTGGTATCTGGCATCATTTCACTGATGCTTGAAGCGAATGGGAATCTGTCGTGGAGGGATGTCCAGGAGATCATAGTTCTGACCTCGAAGAAGAATGACATTAGCGATACGTCTTGGGGAGCTAATGGTGCAGGTCATCTGGTTTCGCACAAGTACGGATTTGGAGTCATAGATGCAGGGGCAGCGACCTCTATGGCATCAAATTGGTCCAACTTGGTGCCTGAGTCGAACGCTACATACGGGCCAACCACAACGCCTCTTCCAATCTCTGAAGAGAGCGGATGGATCGAGTCTCAATTCATAGTTACGAACAATATGAGTATCGAATCGGTAAGTATCATGGTAGACATATCGCATTCCAACAGAGGAGATCTCGACATTGAATTGATGTCGCCGGCCGGGACCATATCAGTTCTCCGAAGTTCAAATGGGGATACTGGAGACGACATACAGGATTGGATCTACGGCAGCGTCCATCACTGGGGGGAGTCTTCTGCAGGCAACTGGACATTGAGATTGAAGGACTCCTCGCCAGGAGTCACGGGGACTCTGAATTCATGGAGTCTCACCCTGCATGGCGTTGACCTTGAGAGCGATCATGATGATGATGGCCTTCTAACTGTAGATGAGATCAATGTTCACGGGACGGACCCGTATAATCCAGACACTGATGGCGATGGTCTCGATGACGCCTTCGAAGTTGAGAATGGTACTGATCCACTCATGTCCGATAGCGATATTGACGGGCTATTAGATGGCGATGAAGTGGAAAGCTTCCTCACGGATCCACTGAATTCAGATACGGACGGGGACGGACTGCTAGACGGGCAAGAAATCACAATCTATGGAAGTGATCCATTGGTATTTGATCCGGATGATGATGGTGATTTGTACTATCATTTCGACGATTGTGACGATTCAAATCCAGGGGTGAATCCGGGCAGACCGGATATTCTGAATGGTATCGATGACGATTGTGACGAGATAATCGATGAGGGGTACAATTTCACAGATAGAGACGGGGATGGATTGAAGGATTGGCCTGAATTCCACATTCACGGTACAGATTATCTCGACCACGATACAGATGACGATGGTCTCTCAGACGGAGATGAGATTCTAATTTACTTCACGGATCCTCTACTTGCTGACGAGGATTCGGACGCAGATGGCAGATACTGGTTCGAAGACTGTGATGACTCAGACCCACTAGTGTCGCCGGATGCTCTGGAATATTTGGATGGAATTGACAATGACTGCGATAATGAGGTTGATGAGGATTATCTCGATACAGATTCCGATTCAGATGGGCTTTCAGACTACGATGAATTCAATGTACGTTTTACTAATCCATTCCATCCAGACTCGGACGGAGATGGGCTTTCAGACGGGCATGAAATCACCATGAGTTCCACGGACCCCCTTATTTTCGATGATGACGAGGATGCTGATGGTTTCTATTGGTTTGAAGACTGTGATGACCAAGATGCAAGCTCTTCCCCAGTTGGAGTGGAAATTTTAGATAAGAAAGACAATGATTGCGACGGTTTCTCGGACGAGGACTTCATTGACTTGGATAGCGATGAGGATGGACTTTCAGACTATGATGAAGTGCATATCTACGATACTCAGCCATTGAATTATGATACTGATGGCGATTTAATGAGTGACGGAGATGAGGCACTATTATTCGGAACTGATCCCAAATCATTCGACTCTGATGAGGATATGGACGGATACTACTGGTTCGAGGATTGTAACGATCTTGACCCTGATATAAGACCGGATGCGGATGAGTCTTGGGATGGTTTAGATCAGAACTGCAATGCCTTAGTGGATGAGAATATCGATCGGTCTTCTGAACTCGGCCATTCTACTGGCGCGACGATAGTCTGGGAGGCGTCTAATGAGTCGATGGTCATAATGGCCCCTGATATCCCAGAAGGAGTCAATGCGACCATGTATTGGTCTTTGAATGGGATTCCGCTCAATCAATTCGAAACAGGAGATGCGGGTGCGATCGAGGTCGGCCCTCTTAGATGCGCTGAAGAAAGCATCCTAGGTGGCCTGTGTGAATCATCTGAATCACATTTGCTTGAGCTACGCATAGTTGATTCTGGGGTCCAGACGATTCTCGTATGGAGTCTAGATATTCGAACTTGGTCTGAACCCCCTACGCTATCTGAGCAATT